>Ga0335069_10001295_pt1 | contig 40459 bp, 38 predicted proteins | sample Lox_Sample_11_FD_206714 | JGI IMG/M metagenome (GOLD analysis project Ga0335069, IMG submission 206714) | Soil microbial communities from Loxahatchee National Wildlife Refuge, Florida, United States - Lox_Sample_1.1 | ecosystem: Environmental > Terrestrial > Soil > Wetlands | place: USA...
CACGCGCGCAGTGTGCGCAGCCTGTACGCAACGCGGCTGGAAACGGTGAAGAGAGCCTGCAGGGACCACCTGCCCCAATTTGTCGCCTCCGAGCCGCTCGGCGGACTGCATATCGTGCTCTATCACACGCGAGGCCGCGACCTGGGAGCGATCTGCGAGACAGCATCGGCGCAAGGCATCCCCGTGAGGCCGCTGTCCCGATATTATCTGCAGAAGCCGGTCGAGGATGGACTGGTTTTCGGATTCGGCGCCATTCCCGAACGTTCGATCTATCCGATCATAAAGCGCCTGGGCGAGCTTTGCGTCGAAAGCAGCTCCGTCGAGCGCGTTCTGGCGCAATAGCACGCACATCTAAGATGCGGCCGCGCAGACTTTCGCGCGCGAATTCTGCTCGCCTCGCGTCGTTCTTTGTTTTTTTGTCACAGTCGCCCCAATCCAATAGGCACCCTCCACTTCCCGTGGAATGGTTCTTCCTCGCCTCCTTAGCGTCCCCCAAAGCCGACCGGACAACGGACAAATCGCGTCGCGTTGCCGGCGGGCGTCGTTACGCAAACGGAGGGGATAACACGTGTTTCACAATAATCTCGACAAGCGGAGCCTGCGCTCCATATTGCTTCTGGGCGCGGCTTCCGCTGCATCGCTCGGTTTGATCGCACCTGCCGTGGCGCAGGATCAATCGACTGAGACCGTAGTCGTCACGGGTTCGCGCATTCCCCAGCAGGGCCTTTATGCGCCGAGCCCGGTGACGGCCGTCGGCCAGCAGGAAATGAAGTTCGAAGGCACGACCGGCGTCGAGACCCTTCTGAACAATCTGCCGTCGGTGTTTGCCGACCAATCGTCGGGCGTCTCGAACGGCGCGACCGGCACGGCAAACGTCGACCTGCGCGGCCTGGGCGCCATACGGACCCTGGTGCTGGTCAATGGTACGCGCCTGATGCCGGGTGATCCCATCGTACCGGTTGCGGACTTGAATCAGGTTCCGGCCTCGCTCGTCGATCACGTCGAAGTTCTGACGGGGGGCGCCTCGGCGGTTTACGGCTCGGACGCTTTGGCGGGTGTCGTCAATTTCGTGATGCGCAAGGATTTCGAAGGGGTCGAAGTCGACGGTCAATACACCATCAATCAGGCCGACAACACCAACAGCTTCTATCGCAATATCATCTCGAACGCGGGATTTGCGCAGGCGAAAGAGGGCATCTGGGACGGCGCCAATACGAACGGCACGCTGGTCCTCGGCACCAACACCGCGAACGGCAAAGGCAACGTTACGGCCTATCTCGGCTACAACAACACGGAAGCCGTGTTCGCTGCGGCCCGCGATTTTTCGGCCTGCACCGTCGGTTCCAGCAGCAGCAATCTCGCGACGGCGCACCATGTCTGCGCCGGTTCGGCCAACTACAACACCTGGATCGGCCTCGACGCGGCGTCGGCCTCCGCGTCCAATTATCTCTTCCACGAGACGGGAACCGGGGCGACCCACAGCGGCAACTTCGTGCCGTACACAGGCGCACCCAATCAAAAGTTCAATTACGGCGCGCTCAACTATCTGCAGCGCCCCGATCAGCGCTATCAGGGCGGCTTCTTCGCGCATTACGACGTCAACAAGGAGCTCGACGTCTATTCGAGCTTCATGTTCACGGACGACAATACGCATTCGCAGGTCGCGCCCAGCGGTCTCTTCATCGGCACCGGCGCACTGAACGGCGACGTCGAAACGAACTGCGACAACCCGCTCCTCTCCGGCAACGAACAGGCGTCGCTCTGCAACAGCCTCCTGACAACGACACCTTATCTGGGCAATCCCACGGCCTACGACATGGCGCACGGCATCACCAATCCGACGACGCTGCTGCAGGCCTATGGTCCTGCGGGACCTTACGGCCACGGCTTTGATGACGCCTGCGTCGGCACTGCCGGGTCCGGCTGCGCCAACAAAACGCCCGGCCAGGCGCTTCTGGAAGTCGGCCGGCGCGACATTGAGGGCGGCGATCGCATCGACAATCTGCGTCACTCTTCGTACCGCATGCAGATTGGCGCGCGCGGCGATCTGGGCGACGGCTGGAACTACGACGTCTATGCGCAATACGGTCTTTCACTGTTCACGGAGAATTTCCAGAACGACTTCTCGGTGCAGCGTGTCCAAAGCGCGCTTGAAGTCGATCCGGCGACAGGCAAGTGCTTTGCGGCCGAGCCGAACGCACAAGGAATCGTCACCGACGCCAAATGCGTGCCGCTCAATATCTTCGACGGCATCGGTTCGATCACGCCGGCCATGCTCAACTATGTGGGTGCGACCGGATTCCGGGAAGGCTACACCGAAGAGCAGATCATCAGCGGCAATTTGACGGGCGACCTCGGCCAGTACGGCATCAAATCCCCGTGGGCGGAAAGCCCGGCCGCGATCTCGGCCGGCTCCGAATATCGCGCCGAATATCTGGAAGATACGGTTGATCGCGAATATTCGACCGGCGATCTCTACGGCCAGGGCGGTGCGCGCCTCGGTGTTCCCCGTTCGGGTTTCAACGTGGTGGAAGGCTTCACCGAGCTTAAACTGCCGCTGGTGCAGGAAAAGCCCTTCGCGGAAGATCTCACGTTCAATGCCGGCTACCGTTATTCTTCCTACAGCACGGCGGGTTCCGTTTCGGCATACAAATACGGCCTTGAATGGCAGCCCATTGACGATTTCCGGGTGCGCGCGAGTTACGAGCGCGCAGTACGCGCGCCGAACGTGCTCGAAGCGTTTGCACCGGACAATGAGGTTCTCTTCGCCGGCAACGATCCCTGCGCCACGAGCACGGCGGGTCAATGCGCATCCGTTCCCCACGCCGGCACCGCATTGCTCTCCTGCCCGTCGAACCAGTGCTATCAGGAGGTCGGCGGCAACGCCAACCTGAGGCCGGAAACCGGCGACACGCGGACGATCGGCGTCGTCTTCACGCCCACATTCCTCGACGGGTTCACGGCCACCGTCGATTATTTCAATATCGACGTATCGAGCGCGATCGGTGAAATTCCCCCGACTTTCACGCTTGCGCAGTGCTATGCACCGGGTGCCAGCGCGGGACAGATCGCGTTCTTCTGTCCGCTCGTCCATCGCAATTCGTCGGGACAGCTCTTCGGCAACGGCTTCGTTTCGGCAACCAACGTCAACACCGGCTTCCTGCACACCAAAGGCACCGACTTCGAAGCGAATTACAATTTCAGCTTCGACAATATGCCGATGACCGCGGGATTGGGCGAACTTCAGTTCGCCTTCGTGGGCACGTGGCTGCAGAGCTTCCAGACAAACAACGTGGTTGGCGGACCGACTTATGATTGCGCCGGGCTCTTCGGTCTGACGTGTAGCTCGCCGAATACGGGCGCGGCGTCGTCCGGCCCTTTGCCCAAATGGCGTCATCGCTTGCGCACGACCTGGAACACGCCGTGGGATATCGACTTCTCGGTCAACTGGCGCTTCGTCTCCGGCGTCTCGCTCGACAGCAACACCCATCAGCCGGGACTCTCGAACGGCAAGTTCGATAAGGCCGACGCGACGATCAACGACTTCTATTGGATCGACTTCGCGGCGGACTGGAACGTGAGAACCGGCGTCGATCTGCATTTCGGCGTCAACAACGTCTTCGACCGGCTGCCGCCAACGCTGACGACCAATGCGTTGCCCGCTATCACCGGCAATGACAACACCTTCCCGGGGACCTACGACTCGATGGGCCGCACCTTCTTCATCGGCGCGACGATCAAATATTGATTGTCCGTCATCCTCCGGCGCGCGGATAGCGCGTCCGGAGGACCCATTTTTTCCAGCCGTGTTCGCGAAAAACCGGGTCGCCCGTCCGCCGTCCCGAGGCTCCGGCGGATCAAGCGCCCTTTCCTGATCCGCCGAAGCTTTCGCGCAGGCGGAGATCGCTCTGGCGACCGTGCGATGACGGGAGTTTCAATGACGTGCTAGCATCCCCTCGCCTCGCAGGGGATCCGCGCATGCGCACCGTCATCAGGAACGCCAATGTCTTCGACACGCCGCGCATGGAATTCGCCGGCGAGAGCACCATCGTCATCGACGACGGCGTGATTTCGTCCATCGGCGGCAAGCCGCCGGCGAACGCGGACGAGACGATCGACGCCCAAGGCGCCTGCGCGCTCCCCGGCTTCATCGACGGGCACTATCACTTCCGCCTTGTGACGATGGATTTCCATGCGCTGCTGCACTGGTCGGAAGTCGAATACGGCATCGTCATGGAAAGGCTGGCGCGCGAGACGCTCCGGCGCGGGTTCACGACGGTGCGCGACCTGGGCGGCGAAGTGAACGGGCTGATCCACGCTTTCGAGACCGGCATCGCGAAGGGCCCGCGCGTCTTCCGCGCCGGCCGCATGCTGACGCAGACCGGCGGCCACGGCGACATGGACGGCAGCCCGCGCGCGGCGCCGCAATGCGCCTGCGAGATGCGTCATGACGCGTTCAGCATCGTCGCCGACGGCGTCGACGCGGTAACCAAGGCCGCGCGCCACAATCTCCGCGACGGCTCGAACTTCATCAAGATGCATGTCTCGGGCGGCGTGGCGAGCCCTCGCGATCCCTTCGACTCCGTGCAGTACACGAAGGACGAGATCGCGGCCGTCTGCCAGGAGGCGCGCAACCGTCACACCTATGTCGCCGCGCATGCCTATTCGCCGGAATCGATCAGGCTTGCGGTCGAGAACGGCGTGCACACGATCGAGCACGGCAATCTGATCGACAAGGACGCGGCGGCCGCCGTCGCCAAGGCCGGCGCCGTGATGGTGCCGACGCTCGTGACCTATCAGTCGATGGATCTCCTGGGTGCCGAGCTCGGCCTGCCCGAGAGAAACCGCGACAAGAACCGCATCGTGCTGAAGGCGGGGCTCGGCTCGCTCGAGATCGCGGCCGGCGCCGGCGTCACGCTCGGCTTCGGCACCGACCTGATCGGCGAGACGCAGAACCGGCAGAACCTCGAATTCACGATCCGCGCGGAAGCCCAGAGCGCCAAACAGATCCTGACCTCGATGTATGTGGTCAACGCGAAGCTCGTCGGCGCCGAAGGCAAGGCGGGTGTGCTCAAGGAAGGCGCGTACGGCGACGTCGTTCTCTGCCGCAAGAACCCGCTCGGCGACATCCGCGTGCTGACCGACTGGGAGAAGAATTTCTCGCACGTGATCAAAGCGGGCGAGATTGTCCACGCGGACGCTTGAACTGCGGGCCGCAAAATACGAACAAAAATCGCAACAGAGCCATAGGCGAACTGCGGCGTGTGCGGGCGCCGATGCGAAAGGTTGAGCAACCAAGCAAGATTTCGCTGGCCGGTTTTGATCAAAAAGCGGTAGGATTTCGTTATAGCGCGAAGCTGCGTCCGTCCTGCTTAGCGCGACGCGCCGGTGTCAAAGAAAAAACTCTTCCGCAGAGGCAAATCACCCGGGAACGCCGGCACCCTCGCCCGCCGTCCGGCATTTTGCACAAGCCTCACCATGCGGACCGTGCGCCGACGCTTCCGTCTCAATTGTGTGAGAACGAAACTCCGGCCGGGGTGGGGACCGCATCGACGCGTTGCGATGGATGATCGCTCGGCAATGCGCTAGACAGGCCGGGGCAAATTCAGGGTCCTCGCGATGAGCGCCGCCGGCTTCGAAGCAAAACCCTCCGCGATGCCGCAACCGCGCAAGGGACCGGCGGGATGGTGGGATCGTCTCGTCGGGCCGGGCATGACGGTGGGGGAAACGCTCCTGGTCCTCGGCAGCGGCGTGGCCGGCGCCGTCTACGCGGCGGCGACGCTGGGCGCTGCACACGCGGCCGTGTGGAAGATCGCCCTCGCGGCGCTCATCGCCTTCGACGTGATCGGCGGCGCGGTTTGCAACGCGACCGCAACCACACGCGCATGGTACGGACGGCAGGGCTATCGGCGGCTGAGCCGCTTCGGCTTCGCGGCGGCACATCTGGCCTATGTCGCTCTTGTCGCGTGGGTTTTTCGCGGTCCGGCCTTCGACCTCGCCTATCTTGAAATTGCCGGAGGCGCCCTCGCGGGTTCGGCCGTGATCGTCGCAGTGGCAAGCCCACGCCTGCGCCACCCCGTGGCCTTCGCCGCCTGGCTCGCGTCGGTGTTCGCGGTCGCCGGCACGGTCGGACTGACCGCGCATCTGGAATGGTTCTTTCCGGTGCTCATGCTGAAGCTGGTGATCGGGCATCTGGGGGCGGACGGCGACGATGCGCCTCCGCAAAAGGACGTACACGGATGAAATCCACCCAGCGCGCCCCTGTTTTTCGACTTGGGTCCCAGGCGCAAGGCGCGGGAAAGCACGGCCAAATCGGCTTTTCCTGCCATTGGGCCGGCGCGGGGAAATTTTTTACCCCTGCTTTTTCCCCTGATAGCAGGGGAGCGAACGCGCCGCCTTACGGCTTCGTCTCCGGCACGGCCTCGGTCGTCATCGGCCCCTCGCCCACCAGCATGATGAGAACGGGCTTGTCCTTCGCGCCGTCCCAATGGACCTGGCCCGCGAGATCGCGCACATAGCTGCCGGCCGGAACCGGATAGGCCTTCGCGGGATCCCAGGTCGTGCTGGAGCTCACCCACCAGGTGCCGGACACGACATAGGCGTAGCGGTCGGTGGTGTGGAAATGGGGATGGCTGTAATGGCCCGCATCCCACTTGATCAGGACGCCGTAGATGCCGGGCTTCGACGGATCGCCGAACAAAGCCGCCTGATGCGCGCCCATCATGCCGCCGGACCATTTCATGTCCTTGCCGAACACGATCTCGACATGGGACGGATCGGGTTTGGCGATGTCGGTCGCGGCGGGCCCGCTCGCCGTCAGCGTGTCGATGCCGTCGGCGGCAAGCGCCGGCGCCGCGAAGAGTGCGCCGGCGAGCGCAAGTTTTGCATAGCGATTCATCGGTGACCCCTCACATTCCTTTGCGGCCCCTCTACGCTAATGCTTCGCGGGGTTTGCGTACACGCTCGGTCCGCTGAAGCCCCGGCGAAGGCGGAGGAGGTCGGCGAGCTGTCGGAAATCGAGCCTTCCGCCCGTCATTCAAGTGTCGGCCCGAAATGACGAGTCCGGTCGCGGCATTGGCGAACCGGATAGACTGATACTACACTTTGGGCGACGGCGTTATTCGGAGAGAACTGTCCGGGGAGAACAGCATGTCCGTTGCACTGGTCATCGGCACCAAGAAGGGCGCCGCGATCCTGAAATCGGCCGACCGCAAATCCTGGTCGCAGGATTTCGCGCTCAGAGGCTGGGCCGTCACTGCCTCCACGCGCGACGATCAGGGCCGCGTCTATGCCGCCGTGTCGCACGACGTCTATGGTCCTTCGATCCTTGCCAGCGACGATCTCGACAATTGGCGCCAGCTCGAGGCGGCGCCGCGCTACAAGCCGGGCGAAAAAGGCAACGCCGAACATATCCGCATCATGGCGAGCGGCGATTTCATGGGCCGCTACAAGGACAATCCCCGCCTCGTCGACCAGATCTGGACTCTCCACTTCGCCCACGGGACATTGTTCGCCGGCGTTTCGGAAGCCGGTCTTTTTGCCAGCCGCGATCGCGGCAAATCCTGGGAGCCGGTCGAGGGCTTCAACAATCATCCGACACGCGACAGCTGGATCCCGGGCTTCGGCGGCCTGGGCGCGCACACCATCCTGACCGATGCGAAGAACCCGAACCGCATGTGGGTCGGCGTCTCGTCGTCGGGATTCTTCCGCACCGAAGACAGCGGCAAGACCTGGACGCAGAAGAGCAGCGGCGTTCCGGGCGAGACCGGGCAATGCGTGCATTGCGTGACGCATGACGCCTCCAACGCCGGCGTTCTCTTTCGCCAGGAACATCGCGGCGTCTATATGAGCGAGGACGGCGGCGACAGCTGGCAGAAGATCGAGGACGGCCTGCCGGTCAGCGAGCTGAGCGAAGGCACCGTCTGCTCGTTCGGTTTTCCGATCGTCATGGACCGCAGAACGGGCAGCGTCTTCGTCGTGCCTCTCGAGGGCGACAATTTCCGCACGCCGCGCGACGGCAATCTCGCCGTCTATCGCTCGCACAAAGGACAAGGCTGGAAGGCGATGCGCAGCGGTCTTCCGGAAAACAGTTTCGAAGGCGTGCTGCGCGGCGCGATGGCGGCGGACCAGATGGATCCGGGCGGCATCTATATCGGCACGACCTCGGGTCGCATCTTCGGCTCGCGCGACACCGGCGACAGCTGGGCCGAGATCGCGCAGGGCTTGCCGCGCATCCTGAGCGTGGAGGCTTATGTCCAATGAGCGTGCGGGTTCACATGCCGCCGCTGTTGCGCACGCTGACCGGCGGTGTGCGGCAGATGACCGCCGAAGGCCATTCCGTCGCCGAAGTGATGGCGGATCTCTCCCGCCAGCACCCCCTCATCGGACGCCACGTCTACGATGAAGACGGCCACATCCGCTGCAGCATCGTCTTCCTGCACGACGGCGTTCTCGTGCGCGCCGGCGAAGCGGCCGGGCACGCCGTCGATGATGGCGACGAGATCGTCATGACGAATGCGTTGTCGGGCGGGTAAGCTGGTCGAAACATCTTTGATCGCAAAGGGGGCCATCGCAAGACAGCCGGGCTACCTTCGCGTTCTCGGCGTTTTCGCTGCTAGGACTTTGGCGGCGGAAGGCGCAGCCATTGCGAGAAGAGCCATTTCTCACCCGAGGTCGGGGCCAGGCCGGCATGCAGTGTCTTGCGATCCGGCTTGCCGGCGAGGTCCAGATTCCAGAAGAACAGCGCGTCGCCCTTGCGGCCCTTGTAGCGCCATTCGAGCTTCGGGAATTCCGTTTCCCCGCCTTCATATCCGTCGTTCAGATAGATGAGGAACGTCGCGGCGCGCTGCCCGCCCCGCTTCAGATCGGCTGCATAGCCGGGCATCGTCGGCTCGAGGAAATCGAAATGCGCCTTGAATTCCTGGCCGGGCGCATAGTGCAGGATCGACGATACTTCGAGCCGGTCGATCTTCGTGATCGTCTGGATGCGCAGGCGCAGGCCCATGATCACGACGTCGGATTTTGCGATGCCGAATTCGACGGAGCTGTTGGTGCGCGCCTCCTTGGTGAAGTAGCCATCGGCGCCGGGATCATAGACAAATGCACGATGAAGATCGGGGCGCGCCCGCGATATGACCCAGTCGCATTCGGCGCTTGTCGCAAAGCCTTCGATCACCGAGATGCGCGGGCTTTCAAACACCGTGCGCGGCTTCAGCGCGGCAACGTCCACAACGGGCGGCGATGAGTCGATAAAGGCGAGCTGAGCGCGCGCGCGTTCCGAACCGCGTTGGGCCGCGACCTCGAGACACCGGCGCGCGACCTTCGCGCGATCCGCAAGACGCATATCGCCGGCCGCGAGATTGGCGCAGATCAAGGCCGCTTCCGCGTCGCCCTTGTCGGCGGCGGCCCGCATCATGTTGATGCCCGCTTCGCCTTCGACCGGTTCCTGCGACAGGAGGTTGGTGGCGAGCAGCCGGAGACCCACAATGCTGCCCGCCCTCGCGGCCGTCGCAAAGCAGCCGCGCGCCGCCTTCACCCGGCCCTCGGCTTCATGCCGCGTACCCAGTTCAAGCAGTGCGTCGATGTCGCCCGCCCCGGCACGGGCTTCAGTCTGATCCTCTGACATGCTGCGGTTTTTCCAGCGCCCGCACGGAGCTTAACCCGAAAACAGATCGTTCTTGATTTGTTCCTGAAGCCATCCTACATTCCGGAAATGACGACGGTTCTCGACATCACCGCAGACACGCGCCGGCTCCGCGGCCGCGGCGCGCTCTCGAATGCTTCCAGCCGCTACGACCGCGAAACCCGTGTGCTGGTCGACGACGGCTGGCAGCAGGAAGACGAGGAATTGCCGCCGCTCAAGACAGAGGTGATGAAGGATTCTTCGCGCACCATCATCACCCGCAACAACTCGCCGGACATTTCCTTCAGCCAGTCGATCAATCCGTATAAGGGCTGCGAGCACGGATGCATCTATTGCTTCGCGCGGCCGACGCACGCCTATCTCGGTCTTTCGCCCGGCGCGGATTTCGAATCCAAGCTCTTCGCGAAGCCGAATGCGGCGGAGCTTCTCGCCCGCGAACTTTCGGCGCCCGGCTATGTCCCGAAGATCATCGCGATGGGCACCAACACCGATCCCTATCAGCCGACCGAGAAACGCATGCGCATCACGCGCCAGGTCCTCGAAGTCTTGCGCGACTTCAATCATCCGGTCGGCATCGTGACCAAATCGGCGCTGATCCTGCGCGATCTCGACATCCTGGCGCCGATGGCGGCGGAAGGATTGGCGAAGGTCGCACTGTCGGTGACGACGCTCGACCGAAAGCTGGCGCGCACCATGGAGCCGCGCGCCTCGACACCGCCGAAGCGTCTTGAGGCGATCAAGGCGCTCACAGGCGCCGGGATCCCGACGAGCGTGATGTTCGCGCCGGTCATTCCGGCCCTGAACGACGACGAGATGGAGGACGTGCTGACCGCGGCGAAGGAGGCCGGCGCGTTGGGAGCGGGCTATGTGCTCCTGAGACTGCCGCTCGAGATCAAGGATCTCTTCCGCGAATGGCTCGAAACGAATCATCCCGATCGCGCGAAGCATGTCATGTCGCTCATCCGCCAGATGCGCGGCGGCAAGGATTACGACAGCACCTGGCATACGCGCATGAAAGGCACCGGTCCTTACGCGGAGCTGATCGCGCGGCGTTTCCACATGGCTGTGAAGCGGATCGGCTTCAACCGCGAGTCCCATCCGCTCGTTCTCAACAAGTTTAAGCGTCCGCCGCAGCTTGGCGAACAACTGGCCCTCCTCTAACAATCCCCTTCGCCAAGGCTTTCGTCCGCGGCGAAGGAGGAGGAGCGGTGGCGCATTACATCTTCGAGTCCCGCATCCTCGCGAAAATGGGCGGGCCGGTGGCGGGCATCGATGAAGCAGGCCGCGGGCCTCTGGCCGGTCCGGTCGTCGCAGCCGCCGTCATCTTCGAGAAGAAGCGTGTGCCCAAGGGGCTCGATGATTCCAAAGTAATGACGGCCGAGGCGCGCGAAGAAGCCTATGCCGCGATCATGTCCATGGCACTGGCCGTGGGCGTCGGCGAAGCCAGCGTCGACGAGATCGACCTCGTGAACATCCGCCAGGCCACCCATCTCGCCATGTCGCGGGCGGTGAATGCGCTGTCGCTTGCGCCCATCTTCGCGCTGGTCGACGGCAATGACGCGCCGGCGCTGCCCTGTCCGTGCGACACGATCATCGGCGGCGACGGCCGCTCCGCCTCGATCGCCGCGGCATCCATTATTGCCAAGGTCACGCGCGACCGCATGATGGCCGCGCTGCATGAAACCTTCCCCGTCTATGGCTGGCTGACCAACAAGGGGTACAGCACCGAAGAGCACCTAGAAGCCCTCGGCCGTCACGGACCGTGTGTGCATCACCGCCGCAGCTTCGCGCCGGTGCACAATATCTTGTATGGGGACAAAGCTTTGGACTCAATTGAGGATTCAAATCTAACGCTCTGATTCAACAAGACTCTTGACCTGTGGAATCCGGAGACTCACTCTCCCGCGCTCTTTCTTTGAAACGGGGCGGGACATGGCCGGAGTTCTTGCGTTGGACGATGCGCGCGACAGCGTCATCGAGGGCGATTGCATCGAGAGCATGCGGCGGCTGCCCGAGGGCTCCGTCGACCTCGTCTTCGCCGACCCGCCCTATAACCTCCAGCTCGAAGGCGAGCTCCGCCGCCCCGACAATTCCAGGGTCGATGCCTGCGACGACGCCTGGGACCAGTTCGCCAGCTTCGCCGATTACGACCGCTTCACGCGCGACTGGCTCACCGCCGCGCGGCGCTGCCGAACGCGACGCTTTGGGTCATCGGCTCCTATCACAACATTTTCCGCGTCGGCGCCATCCTGCAGGACCTCGGCTTCTGGATCCTGAACGACGTCGTCTGGCGCAAGACCAACCCGATGCCGAATTTCCGCGGCAAGCGCTTCACCAATGCGCATGAGACGCTGATCTGGGCGGCGAAGTCCCGCGAGCAGAAGAGCTACACATTCAATTACGAGGCGATGAAGGCGCTGAACGACGAGTTGCAGATGCGCTCGGATTGGACGATGCCCATCTGCTCCGGCGGCGAACGCCTGAAAGACGAAGCCGGCGAAAAGGCGCACACGACGCAGAAGCCGGAAGCGCTGCTGCATCGCGTCATCGTCGCTTCGACGAAGCCCGGCGACGTGATCCTCGATCCGTTCTTCGGCTCCGGCACGACAGGCGCCGTCGCCAAACGTCTGGGCCGTCATTTCATCGGTCTCGAGCGCGATCCGAATTATGCGCGCCTTGCCAGGAAACGTATCGCGGCGATCGTGCCGAGCGACTCCGAAGCGATCGAAACGACAAAATCGAAGCGCGCGGAGCCGCGCATTCCATTCGGCTGGGTTGTCGAGAGAGGGTTATTGCCCCCAGGCACGGTGCTGCACGGACCCGCGAAACGTCATCGGGCGAAAGTCCGCGCCGACGGCTCGCTTGTCTGTGCCGATGCGACAGGTTCGATCCATCGCATCGCGGCCCATGTGCAGGGTCTCGATGCCTGCAACGGCTGGACCTTCTGGCATTACGAGCACAAGGGCAGCCTCGTCTCGATCGACTTGCTGCGTCAGCGCCTGCGCGCCGACCTCGCCTGAGCGAATAACGGCCCGCCTTCATCGAGGCCGTGCTCCAGGATCTTGCGCATGACGGTGGGGATCGCGGAATCCTTCAGCTTGTCGATGTGAATCCAGTTCGCTTCGTCGGCGAAGGCGCCATGCCGGAGCGCGGACGTCTCGTCCGCACCCTTTGACGAAGACTTGATGCGGGCGGGACGCCCGCGCTCCGACACGTAAACCTCGATCTCGAGCTCGAAATGCGTGAACCCGTGCCGCACGACGCCCGCGCGTTTCGTCCACGCGCCGCGGAACGGCGCCTGCAGCATGGCTTCGGCGTGTGAGGGAAACGCCTCCGACCATGGTCCGAGCGGCGGCTCGAGCATGCCGCCCAGCAAGCCTTTCTCCGGCCGCTTGACCAGCAGCACGCGATCCTTGGCGTCGCGCACAATGAAAGCGGCGCCGCGCTTCAGGGGCCGCACGCGCCCGGCGCCCTTCCGCGGCAACGTCTCGGCGATGCCTTTCTTTCGCCCCTCGCAATCCTCCGTCCACGGACAATTGCCGCAGGACGGGCGCTTCGGCGTGCAGATGGTGGCGCCGAGATCCATCAGCGCCTGCGCGAAATCGCCGGCGCGGCTTGCAGGCACCAGCGTCTGCCCCAGTCTGCGCAATTCGGGCTTTGCTTCCGGTAACGGCTCTTCGACGGCATAGAGCCGCGAAAGCACGCGTTCGGCATTGGCGTCGACGGCCGCTTCGCGTTCGTCGAAGGCGATCGCGGCGATGGCGCCCGACGTGTAGGCGCCGATGCCCGGCAGCTTGCGCAAGGCTTCCGCCGTCTCAGGGAATTTGCCGCCCATCTCGTGCGCAACGAGGCGCGCACACTTGTGCAGGTTGCGCGCCCGCGCGTAGTAACCAAGCCCGGCCCACGCCGCGAGAACGTCGTCCAAAGGCGCATCGGCGAGCGCTTCGACGGTCGGCCAGCGCGCCAGAAATTTCCGGTAGTAATCGGCCACCGCGGCAACCGTCGTCTGCTGCAGCATGATCTCGCTCAGCCACACGCGATAGGGATCGGCACGCGTGCCCTTTTTCGCGCGCCACGGCAGCGTCCGCGCATGGCGGTCGTACCAGGCGAGCAGCGCTTTCGCGTCTGGCCTTTGCGCGGATGGACGTTTTGACGGCATAGTCGCTGCACCATGGCCCGAAGCGAAACCGGCAAACAAGACGCAGCGCAGGAACCGGTGCGCCGCAACCGTCCCGAAGCCGTCGGCCGCACGAATACGCTCGCGGGGCAGGCTTTCGCCCGCGCCGGCTTCAGCGATCCCACGCTGGTCCTTCGCTGGGCAGACATCGTGGGGCCGGATGTGGCGCGTGTCGCCGAGCCGTACAGACTGTCCGAAGGTCCGTCCGGCGGGATCCTGACGCTCCGCGCCGAGCCTGCGGCTTCCTTATTTCTGCAGCATCAGACGCGCATGCTCGCCGAACGCATCAACGCCTTCCTCGGCCGCCCGGCCGTGGCGAAGCTCCGATTCGTCAGCGGCGCGCTGGCCGATCGGCCCGAACCGCGACGCTTGCGCCCAAGGCTGCCGGACGTTGCTCCGGGTGATCCCGCCACGGCCTTTGCCGGGTCGGACAATCTCAAGACAGCGCTTCTCAATCTTGCCCGCGCCCGCCGCACCGGCGACTGAGCCTTGGGGTGCGGGCTCCCGGGCATGTCAAAAGCTGGATGAGGATAACCGGAAAAGCGAAACCGAGACTGGCCGCTGGCTGGGCTCGCCGGAAATCGCCAGCCCGGAGATTTCGAGGGTCCCACGTCGCGCCGGGTCCTCCTCGGCCGATCGCGTCCCCTCCATCGGGCCGCGTCATTGAACGCAGCCCGCGGCTCTGCCAAAACTGCCCTCGAAGAAGGGGAACCGGCCATGACCCGCAAGCAATTGCTGATCGGACTGGTGGTCGTTGCGGTTGTCGGCCTTGGCGTGGCGGCCTGGTTCGTCTTTTCCGGACCGTCCTCGGACGCGACTGCCTCTGCCACGCCCACGGTGCTGCTTACAAAAGACGATCACACGCTGGGCTCGCCCAAGGCGCCGGTCACAGTCATCGAATATGCCGCGCCGATGTGCCCGCATTGCGCCCATTTCGACATGAACGTCTTTCCGGATTTCAAGCGGGAGTACATCGACACCGGCAAGGTCTATTTCGTGTTCCGGGTCTACCCGCTCGGCGCCCCTGACGTCGCCGTCGAGGCGATGGCGCAATGCCTGCCGAAAGAGAACTATTTCTCATTTATCGACATGATGTACCGCAACCAGTCCCAGTGGGACCCGGACGGCTACACCATTCCGGATATCCATGGCGCGCTGGTGCATATGGGTGCGATCGCGGGGCTGACCTCGGCGCAGGTCGACACCTGCATAGGCGACCAGGCCGCACAGCAGCGGATTCAACAGGTGGGGACTGACGCCCAGGCCCGGTACGGCGTTTACCAGACCCCGAGCTTCATCATCGATGGACGGCTCGCGAATCCCGTGACCCTCGAGGATATGAAGGCCATCCTCGACCCCGAACTCGCGAAGAAATAGCGCGTCCGACTGTCATTGAACCGCGACCCCGGCTCTGCCACAAACGGCGGCCGGGACCGGCTGGGAGCATTGGCATGAACCGCACTTACGTCTTGATCGGAGTGGTCATTGTGGCCGTGGTGGCCCTCGGCGTGGCCGCCTGGTTGGTATTCTCCGGCGGCTCTTCGGACACGACCACCGCTGCCGGCCCCATGGCGATCATCCTCAAGAGCGACGACCGCACCATGGGCAACAAGAATGCGCCTTTGACCGTCGTCGAATATGCCGCGCCGACCTGCCCCCACTGTGCCCATTTCGACATGGACATCTTCCCGCAGTTCAAGAAGGACTACATCGACACCGGCAGGGTCTTCTTCGTTTTCCGGGTCTTCCCGCTCAATGCGGCGGATGTGGCGGCCGAAGCGATCGCGCGCTGCCTGCCTGAGGATAACTACTTCCAATTCCTTGACCTGCTTTACCGGAATCAGCCGAAATGGGATCCGGAGTACCAAGTCGCCGACGTGAGGGCCGGTCTTGTCGAAATGGCCAAGATCGAGGGCTTTAGCGCGCAACAGGTAGACCAATGCATCAGCAATCAGGCGATGCAGAAGCGAATTCAGGATGTGGGCGCCGACGCCCAGACAAGATACGGCATTAACGGAACGCCGAGTTTCGTGGCGGGTGGACAGGTTCATGGCCCCTTTGGCGACTATCAGGAATTCAAGACATTCCTCGACGGCCTTCTGGCAAAGAAGAAATAGCGTGACGGCGATCAAGAGCGGCTGGGCGGCGCGCCTCCGTTGAAATTCAACCGGCTTAGAATCTCCGGCTTCAAGTCTTTCGTCGAACCGACCGAGCTCTTCATCGAGCCCGGCCTGACGGCGGTCGTCGGTCCCAACGGCTGCGGCAAGTCGAACCTGTTCGACGCGCTGCGGTGGGTCATGGGTGAATCGCGCCCGACTTCCGTGCGCGGCACCGAGATGGACGACGTCATCTTCGCCGGCAGCGCGGCGCGGCCCTCGCGCAACACGGCGGAAGTGATCCTCTACATCGACAATACCGATCGCACCGCGACCGGCGGCTACAACGAATACGACTCCATCGAGATCTCGCGCCGCATCGAGCGCGAGGCGGGCTCGGTCTATCGCATCAACGGCCGCGACGTGCGCCAGCGCGACGTGCAGCTATTCTTCGCCGATGCCGCATCAGGTGCGGCTTCGACAGCCTTCGTGCGGCAGGGTCAGATCGGCCAGCTTGTCAGCCAGAAGCCGCTGGCACGCAGGGCCATCCTTGAAGAAGCGGCCGGCATCGCCGGCCTGCATCAGCGCCGGCATGAAGCGGAACTGCGCCTCAGGGCCGCCGAAGCCAACATGGCGCGGCTCGATGATGTCATCGCCGAGCTCGAAGGCCAGCTTCAAAGCCTGAAGCGCCAGGCGCGCCAGGCCTCGCGCTATCGCAATCTCTCCGGATTGATCCGCAAGGCGGAAGCGCTTGCGTTCTATCTCCGCTGGAACGCGGCGGGCGCGCAGGGCATCGCCGCCAGCGACGCACTCGAAGCGGCGATTGCAGCGGTGGAAGCCGCGACGACCGTCGCCGCCGAAGCTTCGACCGTGCAGGCGAATGTTGCGAGCGAACTGCCGCCGCTCCGCCAGACGGAGGCCGAAGCCGGCGCCGCGCTGCATCGCCTGATCGTCGAACGCGATGCGCTCGACGCCGAAGAGGCGCGCGCGCGCGAAGCCGGACAGCGTCTGCGCCAGCGTATCGGGCAAGCCGAGCAGGACATGCAGCGCGAAACCGCGCTCGACGCCGATGCGCTTGCCGCACTCGAGAAGCTTGCCGAAGAAGCCGCCGCGATCGTCGAGGCGTCGGCGCGCGCAACGGATCAACTCGCCAATTCCGAAGCGACGACGAACGAGCTTAACGAAGCGCTGGCGGTCGCCGAGAAACGGCTTGAATCACTGACGGCCGAGCTTGCCGAATGGCACGCGAAAAAGCAGAGCCATGAGCGCGCCAAGAATGTCGCGTCGGCGCTGGCGGAAACCAGCGGCGAGCAGTTGACCATCGCGCAAGCCCGGCTCGACGAGGCCATGGCCGGCGCGTCCGATGCGCCCGACGTCCGGTCCGCCGAAGAAGCCGCGGAAGCCGCTCATACCGCCGCGCAGACGGCGCGCGATGTGCTCGCGGAGGCGCAGGCTACACTCGAAGCTGCGACGACGGCTGAAACGCAATTGCGCGGTCCGCTCGAAAATGCCGAGCGCCTGGTCCAGATCCTGTCCGCCGAGGCGAAAGCGCTGGCCGATCTGTTGCGCCCCGAAGGCGCCGATCTGTGGCCGCCGTTGACGGACTCGGTGAGAGTCGAGCCCGGATACGAAGCCGCACTGGGTGCTGCACTGGGCGACGATCTCGAAGCGCCGCTCGACGAAGCCGCGCCGCATCACTGGCGCGAGCTCGAGCGCGTCGAACTGCCCGCGCTTCCCGAGGGCGTCACCGCCCTCGTCAGCCATGTCGAAGCGCCCGCCGCGCTCGCACGCCGCCTTGCGATGACCGGCGTCGTCAACGACGACCAGGGCAAGGCGCTGCAGTCGCAATTGAAGCCGGGCCAGCGGCTCGTCACGTTGCGCGGCGGCTTGTGGCGCTGGGACGGTTACACGGCGTCGGCCGATGCGCCTTCGCCGGCAACGATCCGGCTGGCGCAGAGAAACCGCCTGTCGGGTCTCGAGCAGGACATTGAAGCAGCGAAGGAAGCCCGCGCGCGCGAATTCGAGCGCTACGCCGAAGCAAAGACCAAGGCCGATGGTGCGCGGCAGGCCCTGCGCGATCGCGAACAGGATGCCCGCCGCGCCGAACAGGCGCTGAGCGCAGCGCAGGAGCACACGGCGAAGACGGCGCGCGCCGCGGCTGAGCGCATGTCGAGGCTCGCGTCGCTCGAAGCGGAAATCCGCCGCCTCGGCCAGGCGCGCGATGCAGCGCTCGAATCCGTCGCGCATGCAGACGAGGCCCTGCGCGAGTTGGGCGACGGTCTTTCTCTCTCCGAAACGACGGCTGCCGCCCGCACCGAAAGCTCGGAAGCCAGGGCCCGCGCCGCCGAAGCGCGTGTTGCGCTCGACAGCCTCCGCAAAGAAGCCGGTCGCCGCGAAGAACGTCTTGCCGCCGTCGCGGAAGAGAAATCGCGCTGGGAATCGCGGCGCGCCGCGGCGGCGGAACAGATCGCCGAGCTCAATCGCCGTCTTGACGAGATGCGCGCGGAACTCGTGCAGCTCGACGGCGTGCCGGCCCAGATCGCCGAGAAGCGGAACGTTCTGCTCGATGCCATTGCGAAAGCCGAAGCCAGGCGCAACGAAGCGGCCGATGCCCGCGCCGAAGCCGAGCGGCGCCTCGCTGAAGCGGACAAAAACGCCAAAGCGGCGAACACACAGCTGTCGACCGCCCGCGAAGAACGCGCCCGCTCGGAAGCCGTCGCCGAGGGCGCCGCCGCACGCCTCACCGAACTGCAAAACCGGATTCGCGACGAGCTCGATGCGGCGCCGGAAGAACTTGCCGAACGCGCCGAGATCAAGGACGGCGAAGAACTTCCCGACCAGGAACATGCCGACAAGCGCGTCGAGAAACTGAAAGCCGAGCGCGAGCAGCTGGGCGGCGTGAACCTCCGCGCCGAAGAAGAAGCGGCCGAGCACCAGGAACGTCTCGACAAGATGGTCGCGGACCGCGCCGATCTCGACGGCGCCGTGCAGCGCCTGAGGCGCGGCATCCAGAGCCTCAACCGCGAAGGCCGCGAGCGCCTGATCGAGTCCTTCGAGAAGGTGAACAACAATTTCCGCGAGCTGTTCACCAAGCTGTTCGAAGGCGGCGAAGCCAAGCTGACTTTCACGGAGTCCGAAGACCCGCTCGAAGCCGGCCTTGAGATCTTTGCCCGACCGCCTGGAAAGAAACTTCAGTCGCTGTCGCTGCTCTCCGGCGGCGAGCAGGCGCTGACGGCGCTGGCGCTGATCTTTGCGGTGTTCCTCGTGAATCCGGCGCCCGTCTGCGTGCTGGACGAAGTGGACGCACCGCTCGACGACGCCAATGTCGAGCGCTTCTGCAATCTGCTCGACGAGATGACGCGCCTGACCTCGACGCGTTTCCTCGTCATCACCCACCACGCGCTGACCATGTCGCGCATGAACCGCCTGATCGGCGTGACCATGGCCGAACGCGGCGTCAGCCAGCTCGTATCGGTGTCGCTCGCGGAAGCCGCAGCGGTCGTGGCGGCAGAGTAGCTACCTCCCGCAGAATGCTTCGATGCGGTAGCCGTCGGGATCGATGGCGAAGGCCGGGTAGTAGTTCGTGCCGTAATCGCCGCGGATGCCCGGCGCGCCGTTGCAAGCCCCGCCATTGCCAAGCGCTGCGTCGTAGAACGCCTTGACGCTGTCCTGGCTCGGCGCGTCAAAGCAGAAATGCAGCCCCGAAGCCATGTCCGCCGGCACGGGCTTTTCCACCCCCAGCACCCAGAACGACGCGGCATCGTTGCCGTAACCGAGCGACGTCGCGCCCTCGTCGATGCAGGTATAGCCGAGTGCCTTCAGCACCGCATCGTAGAAGCGTTTGGCGCGTGCGATATCGCGGACGCCGATCGAGACGTGATTGATCATCTTCAACTCAGTTGTGTGATTGTTCAGCTCTTGCGGCTGAGTGCCTTCTGCATCGCCGCCACGGCGAGATCCATCTGCGAGGAGATGTAAGGTGTAATGGTATTGGGCAGCACGTCGGCGATCCAGACGATCCTCGTCTCAGGCCCTTCGACGACTTCCACCGTCGCGTTGTGATGCTCGATGCGCTCGCTCTTGGCGGAATAGGCGATGCGCCGGCGCTTGTCGTCGAGATCGACGATGCGCTCGGGCACCACCGAGCCGTTCGAGAACGTGACGATGCGCGTGTCGCCATCCATCTTCGTGTCGGTGACGAAGCCGGGCACCAGGCGCGTGTGCAGCGCACCCACGTCGCGGAAGATTTCCCAGGCATCCGCCGCGCTCATGCCGATCGCAAACTCTCTTCTGATCGAAGCCATGTCTTGAACTCCCTTTTGCGCCAGTTAAATGAGGCTTTGCGTCCTGCCGCTTGGGAAAAATTGCTATGGTTCCAGCATGACACTTTCGACCCGCATCCTGGCCGAAGGCGCCGGCTGGACGGTGACGGATTTCCGTTGCGAGGCAGGGCCTTACGACCCCAGTTTCGAGGAGATGCACGAGCGGTCTTCGATCGCATTGGTGCTGGAAGGCGCCTTTCGCTACGAGACGAGCCAGGGCGCGGCCGATCTCGTGGCCGGCAGCGTGCTGCTCGGCAATCGCGGACACTGTTTTCAATGCGGTCACGACCATAGCTGGGGCGACCGCTGCATCTCGTTTCATTTCGCGCCGGAGATGATCGAGCAGGTGGCGTCTGAGATGCCTGGCGCGCGCACAACCGAATTTGCGCGTGTGGCCCTCCCGCCGCTCGGGACGTTCATTCCCCTCACCGCCCATGCCGGTACGCTGGACGCGCATTCGGAGAACGGCGCGTTCGAGGATTTGAGTTATCGCGTGGTGGAAACCGTCTTCGCGACGCTCGCGGAGCACACAATGCCGGCCGTATCCGTCAACGACCGCGATCGCCGGCGCGTCGCCGACGCGGTGCGGCGCATCGAACGGAAATCGGATTCCGCGCTGACGTTGAGCGGCCTCGCGCGCGAAGCCGGCGTCAGCGCCTTCCACTTCCTGCGCATCTTCCGCGACAGCGTCGGCATGACGCCGCACCAGTTCCTGCTGCGGACGCGGCTGCAGAATGCCGCGCTCGAGTTGCGCCAAACCGTGAAGCCGATCTCGACAATCGCCTTCGACGCCGGCTTCGGCGATCTCTCGACCTTCAACCGCCGCTTCAAGCGCCTGATGGGTGTCAGTCCGTCGGACTGGCGCCTGGGCAGAACGGCCGCCGCGTAACGCCGCCCCGCGCAATTCGCCACATTCGGAAGAAATGCAGCAAAAACAGGCCTTTAAGCCGCATTCACACTTCTTGACAGATTGAATACCCCGCCCCTATGGTCCGCGCGCTTTCGAAGAGCCGCGAGAGCCGATTCCGCGCGTTTGGCTGGGAACAGGGGAGCATTGCAACGATGCCCGATCCCGACGAATTGCGTGCGCTGGGAAAGCGGCTCGACGAGGTCCGGCGGCAGAAGGAGCCGCGCCCCGATCAGGAGGCGCCCCCCACGTCGCTCGGCATCGCCTCCCGGTTCGCGACGGAACTCGTCGTCGCGGTTGCCTTCGGTGGGGGATTGGGTTGGGCGCTCGACCGCTGGTTGGGCACGAAGCCGATCTTCCTTCTGGTGCTGGTTTTGTTGGGTGCGGCGGCGGGCATACGCAACGTGATGCGCGCGGCAGCGGAGATCAACGCGAAGCAGTCCGCTTCGCCAAAGGACGATAAGGAGACCTAACTCCATGCAAAGCCCCATGGAGCAATTCTCGATCCGGCCGCTCCTGGAAAATGGCGTGCACCATTTCCACAAGCACGACTTCATCTTCACGAACCAGTCGCTGTGGATGTGCATCGTCGTGGGCGTGTCGGCGCTGTTCCTGACGCTCGCCGCGGCGCGGCCGCGCCTTGTGCCGAGCCGCATGCAGTCCGTCGCCGAGCTCACCTACGAGTTCGTTGCGAACATGATCCGTCAGGCTGCCGGCGAAGACGGCATGATCTTCTTTCCCTTCGTGTTCACGATCTTCGTGTTCGTGCTATTTTCGAATTTCTTCGGCCTCATTCCCGGCTCCTTCACGGTGACAAGCCAGATCGCGGTGACCTTCGCGCTGGCCTGCCTTGTGATCGTGACCGTCATCATCACCGGCTTCGTCAAGCACGGCCTCGGCTTTCTGAAGCTCTTCGTGCCGCATGCGCCGATCTATCTTCTGTTCCTGCTGGTGCCGATCGAGCTCATCTCGTTCTTCACGCGCCCGATAAGCCTCTCCGTCCGACTTTTCGCCAACATGCTCGCGGGCCACACCATGCTGAAGGTGTTCGCGAGCTTCGTGATCGCGCTGGGCGCGGCGGGCGGCATCTTCACCGCCATCTCGATCGCGCCGATGCTTCTCATCGTCGCCATCACCGCGCTCGAGCTGCTGGTCGCGTTCCTGCAGGCCTATGTGTTCGCGATTCTGACCTGCATCTACCTGAACGAAGCCTTGCATCTCCACGACAGTCACTGACCACCCTGAACAACGGAAAAACGAAGGAGCATTTCGACATGGACGTCACAGCGGCAAAACAGATCGGCGCGGGTCTTGCCTGTATCGCGCTCGTCGGCGCCGGCATGGGCATCGGCAATGTGTTCGGCAGCTATCTCACAGGCGCGCTGCGCAACCCGGGTGCGGCCGCCAGCCAGACCACCAACCTGCTTCTGGGCTTCGCGCTCTGTGAAGCGACCGGCCTCTTCGGCCTCGTGATCGCGCTCATCATCCTGTTCACCTGATGGCTACGCACACGACAGGAACGGCGCAGCCTGCGCCGAACGGCGGCTTCCCGCCGTTCAAGACGGAGACGTTCGAGAACCAGATTTTCTGGCTCACGATCACCTTCGCGTTCCTGTTCGTCATCCTGTGGCGCGTTGCGGGTCCGCGCATCGGCGGCGCCATCGCCGCGCGCCGGGGCAAGATGGAAAGCGATCTCGCGGTGGCCCAGGCGCACCGCAAGGACGCCGAGGCCGCGCAGGCTCATTATGAGCAGGCGCTGAGCGAGGCGCGGCAGCGCGCCCATGCGCTCGCGGAAGAGAACCGCAAGCGCATCCATGGCGAGATCGACGCGGCCAAGGCACGCGCCGAAGCCGACGCGCAGAAGACGACGGCGGACGCGGAAGGGCGCATACAGACGATGCGGCAGAGCGCGCTCGCCGAAGTGGCGAAGACGGCGGAGGAAGCCGCGATCGCCATCGTCCAGCGGCTGACCGGCGAGACCGTGGCGCCTGAGGAGGCGCGCGCGGCGCTTGGACGGATCAATTAGGAGCTTAGAGGATGGATCTCCTCATCGATTGGCTGAAAGAGCCGGAATTCTGGGTCGGTCTCGGCCTCTTCATCCTGATCGGCGTGTTCCTCTATCAGCGCGTGCCGGCCTTCGTGGTGGCGGCGCTCGATGCGCGGGCGGCCGCCATCGCCAAGGAGCTCGACGAGGCGACGCGCCTCAGAGAGGAAGCGGCGGCGTTGCTGGCGCGCTTCAAGGCGAAAGCCGCGGAGGCCGAGCAGGAAGCCGCCTCCATCGTCACCGAAGCCAAGGCAGAAGCCGAACGCTTTGCCATGGAAGCGCGCGCGCAGCTCAAGCAGCAGATCGAACGCAGGGCCAAGCAGGCGCAGGACAAGATCGCCCAGGCCGAAGCGCAGGCCGTCGCCGAGATCCGCGCCAAGGCGGCCGATGCAGCCGTCGGCGCGGCAGAAAAGCTGATCGTCGCGAAGACCGACGCCGGCAAAGCCGCGGCGCTCGTCTCCCAGAGCCTGAAAGAACTCCCGGCGAAGCTTTAATTACTTCGGACAGTGCGTCGGGGAGTTTTCGGGGCCGGCAGTTTCGTCGGGATTGGGACCGCCGGAGGGATGCGGCGCGCCGCTCGTGTCCACACAATGGTGCGTGCCCATCGACTTCGGGTCGTAGCCCATGGTCGCGTTGCCCACGATCGGCGCGTAGTGGTCGATCGGCTTGCCCTTGAGGGGGCCCACCACTTCGATCAGTTGGCCTGATGACGACTTCAGCACCAGCATCTGGCCCTTCTTTAGCGTCACCGTCTGGTTGACGTCGAATGTGGAATTCGGCGCCAGATTGATTCCGGTCGCCTGGACCACCACGAAGGTCTGCTGCGCAAGCGGCGGAGGATTGCTCGTCGGCTTGCTGTCGGACGGTTCTGCGGCGCTCGAAAGAGACACGAGCACGGCGACGAGCGCTGCCAGTCCGATGCGGCGAGAATTGGTGGCAAAAGAGATCGGCATCTGGGTAGCCCCCTTCACGCTCCGCCCCGGCGGAGCAGTTAACCCATTTAATAGGTGATCCACCGCATTTACAACGCGTCAGGATCACAGGGCGCGCGCGCCGGAATGGCGGGAAACGGCTATTCCGGCTTCACCACGCGGATGTGGAGTTCGCGCAGCTGGCGCTGCGACACCTCGCTCGGCGCGTTCATCATCAGATCCTGCGCCTGCTGGTTCATGGGGAACATGGTGACCTCGCGCAGGTTTTCCTCGCCCGCGATCAGCATGACGATGCGATCGATTCCGGGCGCCGTGCCGCCATGCGGAGGCGCGCCGCAGCGAAATGCGTTGAGCATGCCGGCGAACTTCGTCTCGGTTTCCTCGCGCGCATAGCCGGCGATCTCGAAGGCTTTCAGCATCACATCGGGATCGTGGTTGCGGATCGCTCCGCTCGACAGCTCGATGCCGTTGCAGACGATGTCGTACTGGAAGGCGTTGATGCCGAGGATCGTCGCCGAGTTCTTCGGGTCGAGCGCCAGGAACTCTTCGCGCGGGAAGTTCGGCATCGAGAACGGATTGTGGGAGAAGTCGATCCGCTTCTCGTCCTCGTTCCACTCATACATCGGGAAGTCGACGATCCAGCAGAACTCGAAACGGCCTTCCTCGATGAGGGACAGTTCGCGGCCCAGGCGGATGCGCGCCTGTCCGGCCAACGACGCGGCTTTCTGTGTATCGGCATCAGCCGAGAAGAACAGCGCATCGCCGGGTTTGACGCCGGCCGTCTTCGCCATCTGGGCCAAAGCGTCGGCCGGGAAGAACTTCGCGATCGGGCCTTTGCCCGCCAGCGCTCCCGCCTCGTCCTCGAACACGATATAGCCAAGGCCCGCCGCACCCATTTCGCCGCGCGCCCAATCGTTCAGCTTGTCGAAGAACGACCGCGGCTGCGCGGCCGCACCCGGCGCCGGGATCGCACGGACCGTTTTGCCCTTGAATGCCTTGAACGAAACATCGTCGCGCGCGAACACGTCGGTCACATCGGCGATGATGATCGGATTGCGCAGATCCGGCTTGTCGACGCCGTATTTCAGCATCGATTCCGCGTAAGGGATGCGCCGGAACGGCGGCTTCGACACCTTGCGGCCGTTCGCGAACTCTTCGAACACGCCATGGAGCACGGGTTCGACGGCCGCGAAGACGTCGTCCTGCGTGACGAAGCTCATCTCGAGATCGAGCTGGTAGAACTCGCCGGGGCTTCGGTCGGCGCGCGCATCCTCGTCGCGGAAGCACGGCGCGATCTGGAAGTAGCGGTCGAAGCCCGCCACCATGATCAGCTGCTTGAACTGCTGCGGCGCCTGCGGCAGCGCGTAGAACTGGCCGGGATGGAGCCGCGACGGCACGAGGAAGTCGCGCGCGCCTTCCGGCGAGGACGCCGTGAGGATCGGCGTCTGGAACTCGGTGAAGCCCTGGTCGATCATCCGTCTACGGATCGACGAGATGACCTTCGAGCGCAGCGTGATGTTCCTGTGCAGGCGCTCGCGCCGGAGGTCGAGGAAGCGGTACCTGAGCCGCGTCTCCTCCGGATAGTCGAGTTCGCCGAAGACCGGCAGCGGCAGCTCCTGCGCCTGGCTCTGGATCGCGATCTCTTCGATGCGGACTTCGACCTCGCCGGTCGGCAGGTCCTTGTTCACCGTCTCGGCGGTGCGCGCGACAACCGGCCCCGTGACCGTCACCACCCATTCAGAGCGGACCTTGTCGGCCTCGGCGAAGGCGATGGAGTCCGGCTCCACGACGCACTGGGTGACGCCGTAATGGTCCCTCAGGTCGATGAACAGCAGGCCGCCATGGTCGCGCCGGCGGTGCACCCAGCCCGACAGGCGGACGCGTTGGCCCACCAGGTCCTTGCGGAGGCTTCCGCAATCATGGGTGCGATAGGGATGCATGACGGTTTCTCTCGCCAAAAGGGGCGGTATGTGGCGAAGGGCCAGAGGGTTAGTCAAGGGACCCCTCACCCACGGCGGCGGCGCAGACTTCGAGGCCCCCTCACCCGTAGCGGAGCGGATTTGGCGGTCCGCGCCTCGCAGCCCTCTCCCTCGAGCGGAGAGGGGAATTTCGTGCCTTGCAACAGCGATCGTAGGAGCGAGGCTCAATGCCCCCTCTCCCCTTGAGGGAGAGGGATGCAGAACGAGGTGGTGCAGTCTGTCGCAGCGCGGGTGAGGGGTCGCTGCCACAAGCTCCCAATGTCACAAACCGCCCCTAATCTTCCCGTCTCGACTCGAAGGGACATCTGATGAAACGCCTTGCGCTTGCGGCCCTCCTTGCCGCCTCGACAGCCCTGCCCGCCGCCGCCCAGAACCATCCGGCGGCCCACAACGTCGTCATCTTTGTGGCGGACGGGCTCAGATATTCGAGCGTAACGCCGGACGTGGCGCCGACCATGAGCCGCATTCGCCGCGAGGGCGTCGACTTCGCCAACAGCCATGCGATCTATCCGACGCTGACGACGGCCAACGCCTCGGCCATCGCCACTGGCCATTATCTCGGCGACACGGGCGACTACGCGAACGTCCTCTATGCGGGCTTCCCGCTTGCGGCGCTGCAGGGCTCGAACGTCCCGTTCCTCGAGCAGGACGCGGTGCTGCAGGAAATGAAACAGCACTATCGGGACGGCTATATGGGCCCGACGTCGCTCCTCTGCGCCGCGCGCGAGGCGGGCTTCAGCGCAGCCGTCATCGGCAAGACAGGCCCTGCCGGCATCCAGACGCTGGGCTGTCTCGGCAAGACGGTCGCGCTCGACGACGCTTACGGCCACCCGATCGGACAGGACGGTCTTCCGACCGGCGCCTTCCCGCTCGAGCCCGCGCTCGCCAATGCCATGCAGCTGGCGCTCGGCACCGACCGCGTGCCCTTCGCACCGATCCCGTCGGAATTGCCCTACCGCGCGCAGCAGGCCTGGCTCTCGACGGCGACGGACGAAGTGATCCTGCCCGCGCTCGCCGCGCGTCGGAAACCCTTCGCGCTTGTCTTCTGGTCGCGCGATCCGGACGCCACGCAACATGCGCAGCAGGACAGCCTCGGAACCCTTAACCCCGGCATCAACGGCCCGACCGCGAAAGCGGCGATCGCAAACGCGGACGCCAACCTCACCTCGCTGCTGAACGCGCTGAAAGAGCTCGGCCTCGACAAGACAACGGATGTCTTCGTCACCGCCGATCACGGCTTCTCGACCATCGCCAAATCCGTGCCGGATGCGAAGGGCGATCTGCCGCCCCCGGCTTATCCCTCCGGCTTCCTCGCGCTCGAAGTGTCGAACTGGCTGGGCGCGAAGCTGTTCGATCCGGATGCGGGCTATCAGGAGCTCGATCCTTCGGCCGGCGAACATCCCGCACGCGGTAGCGGCATCATCGGCCGGACCGCGGATCAGCCGATGGCAATCGTGGCGGCGAATGGCGGTTCGGATCTCATCTACACACTCGGCGCCGATGCGCGCGCGCATGCGAAAACGATCTACGATCATCTCGTCGCAGAGCCCTATGTCGGCGGGCTTTTCGTCAACGACGCGCTGTTCAAGAGCGGCAACGCAAAGGATTTCGCGGGCGCGCTGCCCATGAGCGAGTTGCGCATGATCGGCGCCTCGAACGTGCCGCAGCCCGCGATCGTCGTCGCCTTCCGCTCGTTCGAGGCCACGGGCTGCAAGCTCGGTCCCGAGCTGTGCGCCGTGGAGATCGCCGACACGAGCCTTCAGACCGGACAGGGCATGCACGGCAACCCGTCGCGCGCCGACACGCGGAATTTCATGGCCGCCATCGGCCCCGACTTCAAAGCGCATTACGTCGACAAGGCGCCGGTCGGAAACACGGACATCGCGCCGACGCTCGCGCACATGCTGGGCGTCGATCTTTCGAAAGATACGCGCCTCCCGCAGGAGAATATGTTTGTTCCTCCGCCTGCGAGGCTCAAGGGCCGCGTGATCGAAGAAGCCCTGGTCGGCGGCAAGCCCGTGGCCGCAAGCCAGACTGTCCTCTCGTCAGCGCCTGCACCGAACGGCTTCAAAACCGTCCTCGACGAACAACGCGTCGGCGACACGATCTACATCGATGCGGCGGGCATGCCGGGGAGAATGGTGGGAGTCAAAGAGAAGTAAGGCGGACACGCACAGTCCCACCTCCCCCTTGCGGGGAGGTCGAAATCGCGTAAGCGATTTCGGGTGGGGCGCGCGTTACCTGCGAGGCCCCACCCGACGTGCTCGCTTCGCTGCGCGCGTCGACCTCCCCGCAAGGGGGAGGTGGAGCGCGTACTACATGGGCTTTCTGAACCGCAGCGTCATCCGGTCGCTCTCGCCGATCGCGTCGTATTTCGAATGATCGAAATCGGGATTGGCGGGTTGTCCCGACGGCGCGCTCCTGCGCGTGGGCGGCAGCGTCCAGACGCCGAAGGGATGATCCTTGGTGTCCTTCGGATTGGCGTTGATCTCGGTCTGGCCGTCGAGTTTGAAGCCCGCGTCGGTCGCCAGCTTCACCACGTAAGCCGTCGAGAGATAGCCGTCGCTCGCGTCGGGCTTCATCGGACGCGGGTCGGCGCGGTGCTGTTCCACCGCGAGGATGCCGCCCGGTTTCAGCGCCGCGTAGAAATCGCGGAAGGCCCGTTCGGGAAATCCCGGCGTTCCCACCCAGTCGTGGATGTTGCGCGCGGTCAGCACGAAGTCCGCCGTGCCCGGCGGCACCAGCGGCGCGCAGGTCTTGTCGAACAGCGTCGTGCCTATTTCTCCGTACACGGATGAGTTCGCGAAGCGCTGCGGCAGCCCGCTCGCCGGCACGGCGGCGATGTATTTGCCGCCGGTCGCTTTCGCGTAAGGCGCGAGGATCTCGGTCCAGTAGCCGCCGCCCGGCCAGATCTCGACGATGGTGTCGCCGGGCTTGAGGCCCCAGAACGACAGCGATGCATAGGGATGGCGATAGGTGTCGCGGCTGACATTGGACATGGAGCGCGCGTGTCCCGACACCGCGTCCTTCAGCGCGTCGTCTGCGTAGGCAGGAGCATTGGAGAGGGAAAACGTCGTGGCGACGACAGCGAGAATTGCAAGCCTGCGCGAAATCATGGGCATCCCCTTTATGTTGTGCCGCATTTTTAGCGCTGCCTTATCATTTGTCACGTGACAGAAGAACGAAACCGTTCACGCCTGCTTGACCGCCGCATTCAGTTTGCCGCGGCGTCGGGCGCATCGTATCGTGCCGCCATCAAAAGGATGCGTGATGCGCCGCCGGGTGCTCGCCATTGCAGCCATTTGGTTGTTCGCGGCGCCCCACGCGTCGGCGGCGCCCGCCTGCTGGGACAGGGGCGGCGAACCCATCCGTTGCGGCGCACCCGGCGCCATGCCGGTCGGCTGGACTCCGCCGCACCAGGCCGCCGGCCCGATGGACCCGGCGCGCGACGAGCTCGGGAATTTCCTCAAAGCGGCCTGCGTGATCGGGGTGCTCCTCTGTCTCATCGCGCTGCTGCCGGAATTCGACGGCACGCGCAACGAAGACTGGGAACAGAAGGACAAATAACGGCGCGCTTGCGCGACTAGATTTTTTTCACCGTGTAGCTTCCCGCCCTGTCGGCCGCCACCACGCTCCAGCCGGGCGCCAGGTCGAGCGTCCAGCCGGGACCTTCGATGTGCGAACCCGTGACGTCTTTCGGCGCCGCCACGGTGATGCGGCTGAAATCGGTCGGCACCAGAACGCCGGCATTCACATCGAGTGTGCCCCAGGCCGCCTGTACGTGGAACACGGGATAGACGGTGCCCGCATCGCCGAGCGAAATCAGCGTCGACGGATTGAAGCTGAAATTCAGATGCAGTCCCGGCAGCGTGAGCGTCGGCCCGTCGACAAGGAGCGCGCGATACTTCGCCTTCTCGGTCGCTTCTTTCGCCGCGCGATCCGCTTCGGCGAGTTTCAGCATGGCGGCGCCGTAAGCCTTCGCGCGCGCGTCAGCGGAGGCACCCGCAGGACCGTGCAGCGTCGCTTCCAGCATCGCGCCGAGATCGGAATCTTTCGTCAGCTTCTTGCGCCAGCCCGGCATACGCTGGTCGAGCAGCATCCCGTAAGGCGGGCCCGAAGTGTAGGCGAAGGAGCGCGGGAAGGTGATCGTCTGATCGGGGTTGGCCAGCTTGCCGATGGCGCGCCAGCGCGCGGAATCCAAATCGGGCGAACCGGCCATCGTGCCGGTATATTCGGGAATCCCTTCGGCGATCTCGAGACTTGCTTCACTCTTTGCCGAGCCCGGGAACAGCGCATGACGATGATCGCGGAACAGAAGCGCATCGCGGATCGCCTTTTCGCGCGCCGACCCATGTTCAACGAGCGCCGCCGCCAGCGCCCGCCATTCGAGCTGCAGCCACAGCCGTCCCTCCGGCGTGTCGAGCTGAAGGTTCGGCGCGTCCGACGCTTCGAGATGTAAAAGCGGCTGGATGCGATGGAACATCTCGTGCCCGAACATGATCGGCAGTTCCGGCGAGCCGGCGTAATAGAGCGGCCACATCAGCATGGTCCAGCGTTTGCCTTCCCACTCGACCGGCGCATTCGAGACGATGACCTCTTTCGGCAGCGTGCCGACATAGAGGCCGTCCTCGGCGTGCAGCACGCCTTGCGGATCGGGCTCGTTGGCGACGGTGAAACGCGTCTCGGGATCGACGAAGAACATCGCGCCGTAGAGCTTGATGCCCCAGAGACGGCCGCCCTCCTTCTCGGACACCGCGTGCGCCTCTGCGAAGGCGTCCTTGGCTTTTTGAAGATCGATGGATGGCGGCGGGGTTTGCGCGCGCGCAACGGCGGCCGTCAGCACCAGAGCCGCAACGGCGGCGACGCTCAAACTCGTCTTGCTCATAAAGGATATCCCCTTAAGCACGCGGCCGCGCGAGTCGGCCTCTGCTCAAGACGATCCTGCCCTGCCTTTCCCGGCAAGTGCGGAGGATCACTTTTCGCCCCCGCCGCGACTTCCTATGCGCCGAAAATCCGTTCGAAATTGCCCGAATAGAACCGGGTCTTCACGTCCTCGGAGAAATCCGCGAGCACGGCTTCGAATTTGCCGATGGGATCCTTCGAGCCTTCCGGATGCGGGAAGTCGCTCGAGAACAGGAAGAGCTCCGGACCCGCCAGGCGGATCAGCGTGCCGACATCTTCGCCGGGGAACGGCGTGAAGGCGATCTGGCGCCGGACATAGTCGCTGGGCTTCAGCGACAGCTCCTGCACCTGCGGATCGGTCTTCCGGAAGAACTTCGCTGCCATGTCGAGCCGCGTCAGGAACGCCGGCACCCAGCCGCCGCCCAGCTCGATGACGCCGCCCTTCAATTGCGGGAAGCGCTCGAAGACGCCGTGGAAGATCATCGCGGAGAGGAACATCTCCGGCGCATGCGGCAGCACCATGTAATCGAGCACGCGCAGATTTTCGCCGCCGCCCAGCCAGTCGGTGCCGCGCTCGCGGCCGTTGTTTTCGTAAGCCTTCGGCAGCACGCGCGTGCCCTGCCCGATATGCAGCACGAAGGGCAATTTCGACTCCTGCAGCCGCGCCCACAGCGGATCGAGCGCGGGATGGCCGGGGCTTTGCGCACCCGCCGGTGCCGCCGCGACCCAGAACGCACCGCAGCCGTCGGCGCGGGCGCGCTCGAATTCGGCGATCGCCTGCTGAGGGTCATCCAGCGGCAACGATGCGACGGGGATCAGCCGCGGGTCGCCTTTGCAGAACGCGGCCATGCCGCGATTGTGCGCACGCGCGCCGCCATATTTCAGCGCAACATCGTCGCCGCGCAGGAATTGCGTCCCGGCAAAGGTCGAGAACACGAGCTGTCGCGCGAAGCCAAGATGGTCGAGCGCACGCCGCCGTTCCCACGGATCGGTGGCGCCATAGGCGGCCCAGCCCTTGGCGCTGGCGATGACATCCTTCTCGAGCTCTGCGGTGGCCGCCTCATCGCTCCGGCGCGCCGTCGCCAGCGCTATGGCTTTCGCCGCCATCTTGCCGGCGCCGCCCAGCGCCAGCTCCGGCAATTTCGCGCGCACATCGGGATCGGCGTAATCCGCGAGCCACTCGAAGGTCTCCATGATGTGGCTGTCGGCATCGCAATAGCGACGCGCCGGTGCATAGCGTTCGGCATAGGTGGCTTGAGCGGTCATGGGCTTCTCCCGGGCGTTTTTCTTGTTTGCGGACATGCTCCGCCCGGGGGCCGGCGATGTCAACGCGGGCCTGGATTATCGCCCGCCATAGGTGACGACGCGATCGCTGGGCAGGTTCCAGAGTTGGGAACGGGTGACGTCGACATAGGCCATGCGATGTGCCGGATCGTAGCGGACTTCGCTGGCTTTGACGCGGGTCGTCACGCATTGGTTCAGCGCGATTGTCACCGATTTGGCGCGACCCTGCACGATGTCAACGCTACGAACGCGCCCGGCCCACACGCCCAGGGGTGCTTCGACGGGAACGCCGGCGGGAACGTTTACGGGCGTGGCGAGGCGATCCAGCCGGCGCAAATCCGGGCCCATGCCGAAGCGATAGCGACGAAGCGGAGGATAACGGAAACCTGCACAGTCGTGCCGGTAAGGGTGGACGTCCGACAGACGGAGCGCCTGCGAAAGCGGCTCGCCCAACGACATCCGTTGATGCAGGATCTGCGCGTCAGCGCCCGCCGCCGATGTCACCAGCGCCACCGCCGCCATGCCGATCAATCCGTGCCGGAAGCGCATGGCGGCAATCTCACCCGTTAGCCGTGCCCGAGCTGCAGCGGCACATAGGCCGTGTTTCCTTCGCGCATGACGAGAAGCGCCACCACGCCTTTATGGTTTGCTTCGGCCGCATGGATCTGCGACGCGGCATCGCCCGGCGAGGCAACAGGGCGATTGCCGACGCGGAGGATGACGTCGCCCGACTGCAGTCCGCTGTCGTCCGCAGGACTTCCGGGCTTGACCGACGCGATCGCCGCCCCGCCCTGGATCCCGTATTGGCTCCGTTGATCGGCCGGCACAGGCTGGAGCTCGAGGCCGACGGGCGCCTGGTTGGCGGCGGGCGTGGCGGACGCGACTTTCTCCGCCTGACCTTCGCCGATGGTGACGCTCAAATTCTGCTCTTCGCCGTTGCGCCAGACGCTGACACTGACGGTCTTTCCGATCGGCGTATCGGCGACGGCGAAGGACAGGTCCCGCGTCTCGGCGATGGGCCTGCCGTTGAAGGCCGTGATGACGTCGCCTTGCCTCAGTCCGCCACGCGCCGCCGGCGAATCCGGTGTGACCTGGTCAACGAGGACGCCTTCGACCTTGCTCAGTCCCATAGCTTTGGCGAGGGCGGGCGTGACCGGCTGCATCTGCACGCCGAGCCAGCCGCGCGTGACGTGGCCGTGCTCGCGCAGCGCGGTGAAGACCCGCTGCGCCACGTTCGACGGGATGGCAAAGCCGATGCCGACGCTGCCGCCGGACGGTGTGTAAATCGCCGTGTCGATGCCGATGACGTGGCCCGACTGATCGAACAACGGTCCGCCGGAATTGCCCGGATTGATCGGCGCATCGATCTGCAGATAGTCGTCATAGGGTCCGGAGTTGATATCGCGATTGCGCCCGGAGATGATGCCGGCGCTGACGCTGCCGCCGAGTCCGTACGGATTGCCGACGGCGATAACCCAATCACCCACCTGCTCGCGATCGGAGTCGCCGAACGCCACATAGGGCAAGGGCCGCGACGTATCGATCTTCAGAAGCGCGAGGTCCGTCTTCCTATCGCGGCCGACAATATGCGCCGCATGGATCGAGCCGTCGGCCAGCGTCACCTGAATATCGGTGGCGTCGTCGATCACGTGGTTGTTGGTGGCGATATAGCCGTGCGGATCGATGATGAAACCGGAGCCGAGCGCATGCACGGGCTTCTCGCTTTGCTGCTGCATCATCTGACCGGCCTCGGGACCGAAGAACTGCTTCAGCATCTCCTGCATCTGCTCGTCCTGGCCGCCGCCTTGCGAGGGCTTCACTCGTTCGGTCGTGGAAATGTTCACGACCGCAGGCCTCACCTCCGCGACGAGGGGCGCGAAACCCATCTGCTTGCCGCTGAACGGAACGCTGAGCGGCGGCGGGTTATCCGCCGGGCCCGCGGCGGAATAACCTGCAATACCCGCGACGACCGCGGTGCCCAGCAGCGCGGCGACGAACACGCCGCGGGACTTCCTGTTGGAGATAGTATCTTTGATGCTCATGGCTCTCGACCTTCCGGCGCCGTCACGACCGGCACCATCATTCATGATCGAAAAATGGTGTTCCGCTTTCCCGAGGCAATCGCTTCCGCGATTAAGAATCGTTGATCTGCGTGCGGAATGAATTCGCGTTCACCTCGCGCTGAATTGAATTCGCAATGGATTGCGCACTGGCGGCCGGCGGTTCCTGCAACCACCGCCGGCGCGCGACGCCGCCGAATTTCACAACGGCTCCGACGGGCCTAAAGCTGCGTGACGTCCGACAGCGTGAAGCCCTGGCCGCTCGGGTTCTGGCCGATGATCAGACTCGCGCCATTGGCGAAGCTGTATGGCGGCACCGGGAGATTGAGCGGCGCAGGGACACCCTGAAACACGCGACCCGCGAGATCGTAACGCGAACCGTGACAGTGACAGAGATATCCGCCTTCCCATGACGGACCGAGTGCGCCGGGATTGGGCGTAAAGGTCGGGATGCACCCCAGATGCGTGCAGATGCCGACGAGGACAAGGTATTCGGGCTTGATGGAACGGCACCAGTTCTTCGCGTAGTCCGGTTGCTGCATCGCGTCGGAGTTGGGATCGCGCAGCTGCGAAAGCAAAGCCTTGTCTTTCAGGGTTTTGAGAATGGCCGGCGTACGATGCACGATGAAGATCGGATGGGACTGCCATTGGATGAGTACCTGCTGCCCCGGTGCGATCTTCGACAGGTCGATTGTGATCGGACTGCCGGCGGCAAGCGCGTCGGTGTCGGGATTCATCTGGTCGATGAAAGGCCAGCAGGCCAAAGCCGCGCCCGTCGCAACAACCGCGCCCGTCGCAATATAGAGAAATTCGCGCCGCTTCACGCCTGCGCCCGTCGGCAGCGGCGCATCATTTGCTACGCTGGCGGCGGACTGCCCCGTCATTCGATTTTCGGCCATGACAACGAAGCAAACGCATAGCCGCACGTCTCGGTCGGTGTCCGCATCGTCGCGGCGCGCATATCCGTCATGAAGCCTTCGTCATGAAGCCCCGATCACCTGTGCGTTGCACGGCTCGGGTCGCGCACCATCCAGAGAAGATCGTGCGATCTTCGTACACCCCCGACACGCCCCTCCGACAACATCCGTACACGGACGAATGATCCCGGCCTGTTTCCGCCCGCCGCGGCGGGTCCGTTGGCGCGGACCGGCGGCCCGGCCTTCTGAAAGTCCCTGCGCTTTTCCCTGTTATTCCCGGGCTACGGGGGCGGGTGTGCTTTCGGGGTCCGGCGGAAGAATTTCGCCTTTTGGGTCCCATTTTAGGGCCGAAAGGCCGGGATTCCTTGCCCTCCCCGGCCCCGAATCCGCTATAGCCAGCCCATGTCGTCCGTGACCACAACCAGGGATTTGAAGGCCCTCATCGGCGAGCTCGAGGAGGCGCAGTACATCGCGCTCGACACCGAGTTCATGCGCGACCAGACCTACTGGCCGAAGCTCTGCCTCCTGCAGGTGGCCGCGCCGGGCATCGAGGCGATCATCGATCCGTTGTCGGACGAGATCGACCTGGCGCCGTTCTTCAAGCTGCTGAAGTCGCCGAAGATCGTGAAGGTGCTGCACGCCGCGCGGCAGGACATCGAGATCTTCTACCATCAGGGCGGGATGATCCCCGATCCGCTGTTCGACACCCAGATCGCGGCGATGGTGGCCGGCTTCGGCGAGGCGGCTTCGTACGAAACGCTGGCGCGCAAGCTTGCGCATGCCGAGATCGACAAATCGGCCCGCTTCACCGACTGGTCGCGGCGTCCGCTGTCGAAACGCCAGCTCGAATATGCGCTCGCCGATGTGACGCATCTGCGCGTCATCTATGAGGCGTTGGCCAAGCAGCTCGAACGCACAGGACGCACGAGCTGGGTCGCCGAGGAGATCAAGGCGCTGCAGGATCCCGCGCTCTACAAGCTCGATCCCACCACGGCGTGGAAGCGCCTCAAGCCGCGCACGTCGAACAAGCGCTTCCTTGCGATCCTCGCGGCGCTCGCCGAATGGCGCGAACGCGAAGCGCAGACGCGCGACCTGCCGCGCAATCGCGTGATCAAGGACGAAGCCCTGATGGAGATCGCGGCGCACCCGCCGGCCGATGCGGCCGGCCTCGAGCATATCCGCGCCGTGCCGAAAGGTTTCGCGAGCTCGAAGCTCGGCAAGGGACTGCTCGATGCGCTGGCCAAAGGCCAGACCGCCGAGCCGCCCGACGGCAGCGAGTTCGACCGTCCGCGCCGCAAGCGCGAACCGTCCGCGTCGTCGATCGATCTTTTGAAGACGCTGCTGCGTCTGCGCGCGGAAGAAGCCGGCGTGGCGCCGCGCCTCATCGCCAATGCGGAAGACATCGAACGTATCGCGGCGCGCGAAGATCACGGCGTGGCGGCGCTGACCGGCTGGCGCGCCGAAGTCTTCGGCCATGACGCGAAGGCCCTGCGGGACGGCAAGCTGGCGATCGCTCTGGAGAAAGGTGAAGCCGTCGTCGTGGAGTTAGAAGAGTGACCCCGCCGATGACGTTTCTTGCTGGGACCGCCGGCGTCCCGCCGGCATTGTGCCGCTTTCACCGCCGTTGCCGGCCGGAGCCTCGTCAGCTCGTCTCCTCGAACAGCTCCCGCCCGATCAGCCAGCGCCGGATTTCGTTGGTGCCCGCGCCGATGTCGTAGAGCTTGGCGTCGCGCAGCAGCCGTCCCGTCGGATAGTCGTTGATGTAGCCGTTGCCGCCGAGGCACTGGATCGCCTCGAGCGCCATCCAGACGCCTTTCGTCGACGCATAGAGGATCGCGCCGGCCGCATCCTTGCGCGTCGTCTGCCCGCGATCGCAGGCTTTCGCCACCGCATAGACATAGGCGCGCGCCGTCGACAGCGTGACATACATGTCGGCGAGCTTGCCCTGCATCAGCTGGAACGATCCGATCGGCTCGCCGAACTGCTTGCGGTCGTGAAGATACGGCACCACCACGTCGAGGCAGTTCTGCATGATGCCGACGGAGCCCGCCGCCAGCACCGCGCGCTCGTAATCGAGCCCGCTCATCAGGATGCGCACGCCCTCGCCTTCGCGCCCGAGCACATTCTCTTCCGGCACTTCGCAATCTTCGAAGATGAGCTCGGCGGTGTCCGAGCCGCGCATGCCGAGCTTGTCGAGCTTCTGCGCCGTGCGGAAGCCCTTGAAGCCTTTTTCGATGAGGAACGCGGTGATGCCGCGTGGGCCGGCGCCCGCATCGGTCTTCGCGTAGACGACGAGCGTGTCGGCATGCGGCGCATTGGTGATCCACATCTTGGTGCCGTTGAGCACGTAGCGGTCCCCGCGCTTCTCCGCCGCGAGCCGCATCGACACGACATCGGAGCCCGAGCCCGTCTCGCTCATGGCCAGCGCGCCGACATGTTCGCCGGAGATCAGCTTCGGCAGATAGCGCCGCTTCTGCGCCTCGTTGCCGTTGCGGCGGATCTGGTTGACGCAGAGATTGGAATGCGCGCCGTAGGAAAGGCCCACCGCCGCCGAGCCGCGGCTCACCTCCTCCATCGCCACCACGTGCTCGAGATAGCCGAGCCCTGCCCCGCCGTAATCTTCCTCCACCGTGATGCCGAGCAGGCCCAGCGCGCCCATCTCCGGCCAGAGATGGCGCGGGAAAGTGTTGGTCCGGTCGATCTCGTCGGCGATCGGCGCGATGCGGTCGGACGTGAAGCTGCGGACGCTGTCGCGCAGCATGTCGGCGGTGTCGCCGAGGTCGAAATCGAGCGTGGGATAGGAATTGGGGATGGTCATGGTGGTCGCCTGCTGTGGAACGCTTTTCGGAACTGCGCGAGCAAATTGTGCCGCTCGTTCTGTCGCGTCAATTGCTGACGACACAATTGCTTACGCCGGCGCGAAACCGTTTTTGAGGCGCGGAAATATTGTCGGCCGGTGGTGAGAGGGGCGGACTGGCCGCCCCTGCCACAAGGAGGGATGCGAGATGGCGATCCCCTCCGGTTTGGTCGAAAGAGAAGGATCTTCCTTCTGGTCCGGCTGTAACCGGCCCCGCCCTGGAGAAGCAACCTCCGGGGCGGGTGCCCTTCTTCTATACACGATCGCCGATAGCCGGGCAATTAACGGGCTAAATTGTTCGGTTTTGGAAACAGTCTCGTTGAAAGGCAACGGCAATTTGGCGCCCACGCTTCACGGACAGGATGGTCGACGCGTTCGGTCTCAAGGGATTCTTCTATCACGCACCCAACGACGCGCGCTCCTGGTCCGCCATGCGGGCACTTTTCGACGAGACGCTGAGGAAGACGTGAAGGATGTGCTGACGCGGCTTCCGCCTCGTGAGGAGCGACACGTCTTTACTCTGACCCCATTCTTCCCAACGAAACGTCCTCGCCGCTTACCGCGACGGTCTGCTATAGGTTACAGGTCCGAGACGTGCAATCGGCTGTCCTTGCATCACCGGTGAGGCGCATGACACTGAAGACAGATCACATCGTGTATCCGACATGGGATGCGGCCGCATGCCTCAAGTTCTATCGCGACGTGATGGGCTTCACTCTGGCAAACACCGCATGCGGCAACGACTGGGGCGGGTTCCCCTGGCTGATGCTGTTCTTTCGCGCCGGCGACGGCCGCGAGGTGGTACGCGTAGCGTTGCGCGGCGTTAAGCGTCCAAAGTCTGACGAGTTGCCGCGCGACGTGCGCCATCTCGCTTTTGCGGAGAAGTCGGTCATAGCTCTGCAGCGGTGGCGACAGAAGCTTCTCGCAGCAAAAATAGTCTTTTGGGAAGAAACTCACGGCCGCCAGAGCTCGATCTACTTCGAAGACCCCGACGGTACGATACTTGAGATCACCGCCCCTCCGACGCGCTCCAGCAAAATCACAAACCGTGCGGCGCTCCTCGCAGCAAGAAAATGGATCAAGGAATGTCACGCGTGATCGATCAGCCTGCACCCGCTCTGTGAACTCGAACCATCTGCTTTCCCCAATAGTTGACAGTGTCCTAAGTCGAACCTTGTTGGGAAGGCTCAGGCCGGATCACCAGGCCCGTCGAAAGGAGGAACCATGCTTTCGCGCGCCCCGCTCAGGACGGTCAAAGATCACGTCCGCGACAGCAGGCATTGGGACCGTTACACGCCGCGGCCGGGTGACGTCGTCGTCGCCAGCTTTCCAAAAGCCGGCACCACCTGGACGCAACGCATCGTCAGTCTGCTCATCTTCCAGTCCGCGGCGGCGGTGCCGATCATGTCGACCCATCCATGGCTCGATTGCCGCATCCAGATACCGATCGATGTGATGATCGCCATGCTGGAGGCGCAGACGCACCGCCGCGCGCTGAAATCGCATTTGCCGTTCGACGCGCTGCCCATTTACGACGAGGTGAAATACATCCACATCGCGCGTGGCGGGCTGGATGCGTGCTTCTCGTTCCACAATCACTTCCTGAATTTCACGCCGCAGTTTACCGGCAACATACAGCGGGTCGCGCAGGAAGATGGCGACACAGCAGGCCCTCCACCGCCGCCGCCGGAAGATCCGCGCGAATTCTTCCTGTCGTGGATCGCGCTACACGACCATGATGTTGTGCCCGTCGCCAATTCGTTCTTTGACATCGAACGCAGCTACTGGACCGAGCGTCAGCGCGAGAATCTGCTGATGGTGCATTACAACGACCTGAAGGCCGATTTGTCGGGCGAGATGAAGCGGATCGCGGCATTCCTCGAAATCGAGACGCCGCCGGCGTTGTGGTCGGAGCTCGTCGAAGCGGCGAGGTTCGAGACCATGAAGAACGAGGGTGCGGCGCTCCTGCCGAACATTGAAATGGCGGTCAGGGGCGGACATCAGACATTCCTCAACAAGGGCACCAACGGCCGCTGGCGCGATGTGCTCACGAAAGACGATGTCGCCCGCTATCGCGCGCGCGCCGCGGCCGAACTGCCGCCGGGACTGAACGACTGGCTCGAGCACGGCCGCAAAGGCAGCGATCCGAAAGCGATGAAGGATTGATATTCCGCCGCCGACTTGGCGGGCGCTTCAGCAGTCCGCCTACGCCGAGGCTTCGGGGGACAGCCTGCTCCGCTTCGCTGCGCAGGCTGGTGCGGTCGAGAAGAGTCGAACTTCCACGGGTTGCCCCGCTAGCACCTCAAGCTAGTGCGTCTACCATTCCGCCACGACCGCAT
>Ga0335069_10001296_pt1 | contig 40458 bp, 33 predicted proteins | sample Lox_Sample_11_FD_206714 | JGI IMG/M metagenome (GOLD analysis project Ga0335069, IMG submission 206714) | Soil microbial communities from Loxahatchee National Wildlife Refuge, Florida, United States - Lox_Sample_1.1 | ecosystem: Environmental > Terrestrial > Soil > Wetlands | place: USA...
ATCGACGCCGCGTCGTCACCTTCCACCTCCCCGGGCCTCGGGCACCTCGCCGTCCCGTGGTCGCCGCTCGATTATGCAGCCTTTTCTCGTTAAAAACGCGTTGCCCAGGCGCGGTCTCGAATGTAGTATCCGCGTCGCAGGCGAGAGCCCGCGGCGGCGGGAGCGCACAGAGAGGTGGAGCGATGGCGTTCGGGCTGACGCATCCAGGCACAGGAGTGATGTGGGCAGCGGCGGCGTGTGTGGTCACGATCCTCGGCTCGCCTGCCTGCGGCGGCGGAAGCAGCGCCCCTCCCCCGTCTACCCCGCCGCCGGCCACCCCGACCCAGCCGCTACCCGGGCCGACGGCCACCGTGGACGTGGACGAGGGCACCCGCATCCAGGGCATGGAGGGCTTCGGTGGCTTCGGTCCCCGCAAGGTGTGGTGGGACGCGCCGCCCTTCTACGATTCCGACTGGATCAACCTCATGCTGCAGGATTGGGGCCTCACGATCCTGCGCGACCACATCCCCGAGAACTTCATGCTCGCTCCGGGCTCCGTCAACATCGACCAGTCGACGCCTGGAGTCGACGGCAAGCTCGGCGACCACCTGCCCTATCTCCGTGACATGGGCAGGGCCGGCCTGCCGAAGCTCATCACGTCGATCTGGAGCCCGCCGGCCTGGATGAAGACGAACGGAACGATCACGAACGGGGGCGCGCTCCGCAGCGAAGACTACCCCGCCTTCGCCGACTACTGCGTCCGCTACGTCCGGACCGTCGCGGAGAAGACGGGAGTCGATGTCTACGGCCTGTCCGTCCAGAACGAGCCGGCCTTCGAGGAGCCCTACGCTTCGTGTGTCTACACCCCGGCCCAGCTGACCGAGGTGGTGAAGGCGGTCGGCGCGCGTTTCCGGGCCGAGGGGATCTCGACGCGGCTGTTCGTGCCCGAGGACGTGGAGATGCCGGACCGGATCGGCAGCTACATCAATGCGGTCTGCGGTGACCCCGAGGCCCGTGCCGACATCGGCTTCCTGGCCATCCACGGCTACTCCTTCAACGGGGTGACGCCCGGCTCCAGCACCGTCTCCGACTGGCAGGCCACCGCCAGCCTGGCCGCAGCCTGCGGCAAGCCCTTGTGGCTCACGGAGACCTCGGGCTACTCGAAGGACTGGAAGGGAGCCCTCGAGCTCGCCCAGGCGATCTACGTCGCCATCCAGTACGGCCACGTCTCGGCCTGGGTCTACTGGTACTCGAACGAGATCGTGGGAACCTCGCAGTACGACGTCTCCAAGAACTACTACCGATTCGTCCGCCCGGGCGCCGTCCACGTCGACTCGCGCTCCGACAACCCCGACGTGCTGGCGCTCGCCTTCCGGCACGACGGCGAGTCGACGGTGACGGTGCTCCTGATCAACAAGGCCGACGCGGGGAAGACGGTCACGCTGCACGTCACCGGCGGCCCGGTACCTTCCCGCTTCAGGGCCTTCCGCAGCTCGGCGGGCGAGCACTGCGACAAGGTGGCGCCGGTCGGCGCAGGCGACGCGATCGCCCTGCCGGCGAGCAGCGTCACCACCCTGTACGGCGAGACACGCTAGCCGCCGCGGTTAGACGCCTGCTTCAGCCGTTGGCGTAGGTGTGCGAGGCGGCGAGCCTCAGCCTGGAGGAGACCGCTGCGGTCTCGGCGGTCGTCCAACAGTTCCTTCACCCACCTGACGAGGGTTGGCTTGTCGGCGCGCGCCAGCTCGAACTCGATCCGGTTGGCGTCCTCCAGCCAGCATGAGCGAAGAATCGGCGAAACTGGCTCGCTTCCGCATCCCCCCATCCCGAGGCGGGGGCTCTTTCGAAGGAATTGTCCCCGATTTGTCCCCGTGGAGGTCTCGCGAATAGGGCTCGCGCTAAGTTCTTGATTTATTGGTGCGCCCGGCAGAATTCGAATCTGCAACCTTCGGCTCCGGAGGCCGACGCTCTATCCAGTTGAGCTACGGGCGCACGGGATCGGCCGGTGGCCGGCCGACTCGATCGGAGTCTAGCACGAACCAGCCCGGCCGGACGCGTCAGGGAGACGGACGATGGACGGCCACCACCGGAGAGGGCTTGCCGGTGCGCCACGCGAGGAACCGTCTGCGCCCGCAATCGCCCCCGCGGCGAGTACGATAGTCCGGTCGGCTGGCCCATCCCCGGAGGAACGCATGAGAAAGACGCGCGTGGCCGCCTCTGCGCTGGTCGTCCTCGCCCTTGCCGGCACGGCGCAAACCCAGACCTGGACCGAGCCGAAGAGCGGCAGCGCGTTCGAGGTGTCGAAGGACGGGATGACGCTGCTCGGGGCCGGGCTGCGAGTGAAGAAGGTCCTGTTCACCTTCAAGGCGTACTCTGTCGGCCTGTACGTGGACGACGCCGCCGTCACCGGCCCGCTGGCCGCCTTCAAGGGCCGGACGAGCTCCCCCGAGTTCTACCAGGCCCTGCAGGCCGGCGACTTCCGCAAGCAGGTGGTGCTGAAGTTCCTGCGGAACATCGGCCAGAAGACGATCCAGGACGCCATGCGCGAGTCGCTCACCGGCGCCGACCCGAAGACGCTCGACCAGTTCATCTCCTACTTCCCGCAGGTGAAGGAAGGCGAGCAGTGCGTCCTGCGCTGGGCCCCCGGGGGAACGCTGGAGTCGATCATGGCCGGCCAGGCGAAGCCGCCCATCCAGAACCGGGCCTTCGCCGAGCGGTTGTTCGGCCTCTACGTCGGCCCCCAGCCCATCCAGGCGGACATCAAGGCGGACATCGTCGCCCGCGCGAAGGACGTGCTGAAGTAGCCTCCGCCCTCAGGGCCTGAAGGTGGCCGAGCGGGCGATGCCGGCCCGGTGAAGCAGGAAGCGCAGCGCCGTCCACAGCGTGCCGAGGCCGTAGACGACGCCCTGCCGGAAGCCGACCGAGGAGGCGTCTGCGAAGTAGCGGCTGGCGACGGGCACCTCGACCACGGGGAGGCCGAAGTGCACGGCCTGGAAGATGACCTCGGTGTCGAACACGAAGCCGTTGGCGTTGCGCAGGAAGGGCACCGTCTCCAGGAAGCGCCGGCTGTAGGCGCGGTAGCCGGTGTGGCACTCGGTGAAGCGGCGGCCCATCGCCAGGTTCTCGAGCGTCGTCAGCACGCGGTTGGCGACGCGCTTCCACAGAGGCATGCCCCCGCGCCGGGCGGCCCCCGGCACCAGCATGCGCGAGCCGAGCACCATGTCGGCCCGCCCCTCGCGGATCGGTCGGATCATCTCGGGGATGATGGCCGGGTCGTACTGGCCGTCGGGGTGCAGCATCACCACGATGGTCGCCCCGTCGCGCAGCGCCTCCATGTAGCAGGTCTTCTGGTTGCCGCCGTACCCCACGTTGTGCGGGTGACGGATGGCCTTCACCGGCGCCGTCACCGGCAGGGCCCGTGCCTTCTCGACCGTGTCGTCCAGGGAGTGGTCGTCGACGACCACGATCTCGTCGAAGTACCCCTGTGGGATGGCGCGGACGGTGTCCTCGATGGTCCGCGCCGCGTTGTAGGCGGGCATGACGATGACGATCTTCTCGGGGAGCCCCTCCTTCCCGCTGCTCGCCCTCTCGGCCGCTGCTGCCATTGGCTGCGCATTCTAGCAGCCCGCCGGGAGTGCTAGGCTGGTCGGAGATGCTCCTCGATTCGCTCTTCTCCCGACGCCTCGTCATCCTGAGCGGGAAGGGCGGCGTCGGCAAGAGCACCGTCGGCGCCGCGCTCTGCCTGGCCGCCCGCCACCGCGGCCGGCGCGTGCTGCTGGTCGAGGTGGCGGCCCCCCTGGAGGCGGCGCGGCTGCTGCGCGGGACGCCCTCGCGCGGGCGGGAGACCGAGGTGCTGCCCGGCTTCTGGAGCGTCAACCTCGACCCGAAGGCCGCCATGGACGAGTACGTCCGCCACGTGGTCAAGGTGGAGATGCTGGCGCGCCGCATCCTGGACAGCCCGATCTACCACCGCTTCCTCACCGCCGCGCCCGGCCTCAAGGAGCTGATGGTCCTCGGCAAGATCATGATGCTCGAGGACGCGCGGGCGCGCTTCTCCCACAAGCCCGTCTGGGACCTCATCGTGGTCGACGCCCCGGCGACCGGCCACGGCCTCGTCTTCCTCAAGGTGCCGCTGGCTGCCAGCTCGGCCGTGCCGATCGGGCCCGTGGGGGCGAACGCCCGGCGCATCCTCGACCTGATCCGCGACCCCGGCCGGACGGCGTTGGTGGTGGTGAGCATCCCCGAGGAGATGGCGGTGGTCGAAGCCCTGCAGTTCCGCGAGCTGGCGCAGGAAGAGCTGCAGATCGAGCCCGCCGCCTTCGTGCTGAACGCCTGTCACGAGCGGCGCTTCAGCGACGCCGAGGAGGCGCAGGTCCTGGGCCTGACCGCCTCCGGGGAGAACGGGGAGATCCTGCCCGGGGTGCCCCTGCAGGCGGCCCTGCGCGCGGCTCGGCGGCAGATCCGCCGGCGCAAGCTGACGCGCTTCTACCAGCAGCGTCTGCGCCGGACGCTGGACCTGCCCCTGGTCTCGCTGCCGTTCCTGGTCCGCGAGAGGTTCGACCTCGACGCGCTGCGCGCGCTCGCCGAGCGGCTGGAGGCCGCCTGATGGCCCCGCGCCAGGATCCGCGGGCGGTGCTCGACCGGGCGCTCTCCACCCGTCGCGTGCTGGTGGTGGCCGGCTCCGGCGGTGTGGGCAAGACGACCACCGCCGCCGCGCTCGCGGTACGGGCGGCGCGCGCCGGGCGGCGGGTGCTGGTCTGCACCATCGACCCGTCGCGGCGCCTCGCCACCAGCCTGGGGCTCCACTCGCTCTCCGGCCGACCCCGTCCCATCGAGCTCCGGAAGCTGTCTCCCCCGCCGGTCGACCGCGGTGCGCTGTCGGCCATGGTCCTGGACGTCAAGAGCACCTTCGACGACCTGGTGACGCGGCACACGCCCGACCAGGCCGCGCGCGACCGCATCCTGGAGAACCGCTACTACCGGCACGTCTCGGCGGCGCTCGCGGGCAGCCACGAGTACATGGCCATGGAGAAGCTGCTCGAGCTGTCGGCGGGCGAGCGCTACGACCTGGTGGTGCTGGACACACCGCCGACCCGCCATGCCCTCGATTTCCTGGAGGCGCCCGACCGGCTCATGGCCTTCCTCGACGCGAGCATCCTGCGCTGGTTCCTGAAGCCGTACTTCGCCGCCGGCGGGCTCACCCTCAAGGTGGCGACGCGCACCGGGGCGATCGCGCTGCGCCTGGCCGACCGCTTCCTGGGCTTGCAGTTCCTGGCCGACCTCTCCGAGTTCTTCCTGGCTTTCGAGGGCATGTACGCCGGATTCAAGGACCGCGCCGCCCGCGTCTACGCGCTGCTGCGCGACCCCTCCTCGAGCTTCGTGCTGGTGACGGGGCCGCAGCCCCTGGCGCTCGAGGAGGGCCTCTACTTCCACCGCCGCCTCCGCGAGAAGGGGATGCCGTTCCTGGCGTTCGTGGTCAACCGTGTCCACCTCGACCCGGCCCGCGAGCTGCGGGGGAGCCGGTCCGGCCGGGTGCGGCTGGACCCCGAGCTGGCGGCCCGGCTGGCGGAGACGCTGCGCGAGCAGCAGGTGCTGGCCGCGGTCGAGCGCCGCGCCATCGCCCGCCTGGAGGTCGACAGCCGCGAGCGCCCGGTGCTGGTCCCGGAACTGGAGCAGGACGTGCACGACCTGCGGGGCCTCGTCGAGTTCGGCGATCTGATCTTCGAGGGGCGTCCCGCCGCCGCCGGCCGGCGCCCCAGGGCGGTGGCGTCGTGAGCACGCGGCTGATCCTCTACTCGGGCAAGGGTGGCGTCGGCAAGACCAGCCTGTCTGCGGCCACCGCCATCCGCGCCGCCACGCTCGGCCACCGCACGCTGGTGGTCTCCACCGACTCCGCCCACAGCCTGGGCGACGCCCTCGACCGCCCGCTCGGCCCCGAGCCGGTGGACGTGCTCCCCCACCTGCAGGCGATCGAGGTCGACGTGAACCGCGAGCTGTCGGCGCACTGGGGGACCATCCACCAGTACCTGACCCGCTTCATGGCCTTCCGGGGAATCGACGAGACCGTCGCCGAGGAGATCGCGATCCTGCCGGGGATGGAGGAGCTGTTCAGCCTGGTCCGGGTGCGAGCCTGGTCGGAGAGCCGGCGCTACGACGTCATCGTCATCGACTGCGCGCCCACCGGAGACACCGTGCGCATGCTGGCGGTGCCCGAGGTGCTGGGCTTCTACTTCTCCCGCATCTTCCCCATCCAGCGCCGGGTGGTGAACACCGTGCGGCCGGTGGCCCAGCGGATGACCGACATGCCCATCCCCACCGACGACGTGTTCGGTTCGGTGAAGCGCGTCTACGAGCAGATGGAGGGGATGGGGCCGCTGCTGCAGGACCCGAAGCACAGCTCCATCCGCATCGTGCTGAACCCCGAGCGCATGGTGATCAACGAGTCGCAGCGGCTCTACACCTACCTCAGCCTCTTCGGCTTCCCGGTCGACGCGGTGGTCGCCAACCGCGTGCTGCCGGAGGAGGCGCGCTCCCGCTACTTCGACCGCTGGTTCGCCATCCAGGCCCAGCACCTCTCGACCGCCCGCTCGGCTTTCGACCCGCTGCCGTTCTTCGAGGCGCCCCTCTTCGACCGGGAGATGGTCGGCACCGAGATGCTCGACGTCTTCGGCCGGCGCGTCTTCGGCGAGAGCGACCCCTCCGCCGTCCTCTACAAGGACAAGCCGATCGAGATCCGCAAGGAGAAGGGCGGCTACGCGCTGTACGTCCGCCTGCCCTTCGCCGAGAAGGACCGCATCAACGTCTGGGCACGGGGTGACGAGCTGTCGATACAGGTGGACAATCAGCGGCGGCACTTCGTGCTGCCCCGCACCCTGGCGGGGCGGCCGGTCGAGGGCGCCGCCTTCCGCGAGCAGCGGCTGCGGGTGGCCTTCGGTGCCAAGGAGGAGGCGTGAGCCGAGGCGACCGCGGCCGATCGAAGGAGCGCGGCAGGCCGCGGAAGGCCTGCTGCATGATCTCGGAGCTGCTGGAGGAGGCCGGCGTCGACCGCGAGAGGATCCGCGCCGTTCGCCGTCAGGTGCTGGAGGGGGTCATCCTCCTGTGCCAGTGGCAGCTGCAGCGGATGCAGGAGGCGCAGCCGGGGGCAGGCGAGCCGCCGCCCCGGAGGCGGGCGCGCGAGGTTTCGGTGGAATAGGAGACCCATGAGCCAGCGAGTCGCCGTTCGCCGTTCTCTGCTGTTGCTGTCCCTGGCAGCGCTCGCCCTGCTTCCCCATCCCGCTTCCGCCGCGGAGATCACCGCGTTCGTCTCCGGCGCCGGAGCGCCGAACGGCCAGGACGCCTGGGGCGGCGGGTGGGGCGGCATGCTGACCATCTCCCTCTTGAACGTCGTCCACCTGGAGATCGAGGGCGCGCACCAGGGAGGTAGCAGCTCCCAGACGGACACCTCGATGCTGACGGTGGCCGGCAAGGCCTACTTCGGTCCGTCGATCGGCCGGCTCGTGCCCTACGTCGGCCTGGGCGGAGGCGGCTACCGCGAGTCGCTCCCCGGTCGCACCGACGACGGGACCCTGGGGCTGGTGTTCGCCGGGGTGAAGCTGAAGTTCCCCTTCGGCCTGGTGATCCGCGGCGAGTACCAGTGGATCAACCTCCCCACCGGAGTGCCGCTGGGAATGGACCACCGCTACTTCGCCGGGGCCGGGCTCAGTTTCTAGATTCGGGGGGGTGGCGTCCTGCCGCACTGCCTTCAGCAGGGTCCCGTCCTCGAGAACAGGTCCTCCATCTTGGCGTCGATCGTCTCCCAGGAGCACTCCCGCTCGACGTAGCGCCGGCCCTGCTGCCCCAGCGACGCCGCCAGGGCGTCGTCCGCGAGGAGCAGCGAAAGGGCCTCGGCGAACTCCGCGTAGCCGTGGTAGAAGAGCCCGCCGTTCGCGCGCAGGCACTGGCCCATCAGGACCTTGCAGCGGGCGTTCGCCAGCACCGGCACCCCGAGCTTCCAGGCCTCCAGCGTGATCACCGACAGGCTCTCGTAGGGGGACGGGATCACCAGCAGCCGGCACTGCCCGAGCGCCGCCACCTTCTCCTCCTCGCTGATGAAGCCGACATGGCGGACGTGGGGATCGTCCGGGATGGAGATCACGGAGCGGCCGGCCAGCACCAGGTCGACTTCCGCGCCGGTCTCCTGCCGGAACTTGCGGAAGTAGGCGAACAGCGTCAGGCACCCCTTGTTCTTGTCGATGCGGCCGACGTAGAGCAGGAAAGGCCGAACCAGGCCGTGCTTCGCCCGGAAGTCGAGGGCCGGGTCCGGCCGCGGCAGGTCGAGGCCGCTGCCGATCACAACGCTGGGCAGGGCGCGGTTGCCGGAGGCGTCCTCGACCAGCGCCTGCTCCTCCGGGGTCAGGTAGACCAGGCCCCGCGGCATGTTGAAAACGGCTTTCATGATGCCGAGGTGCACCGCCGGGTCCTCCTCGGCCGTGGGCACCAGCAGCGCCCGCTCCTTCACGGCCGGCAGGCCGTGGTAGCTGTGGTAGTAGCGGAAGCAGTAGAAGAGGACGCGGTCGAAGCGCTCGCGCTCGCGGGCGACGGCCTTCACCAGGGCCGGCGAGAAGGGGCCGTTCTCGCGCACCCAGGCCTCCTCCTCCTCGCGGGTGTGGGCCTCGTGGAAGCAGAGGTTCGACAGGGAGGCGAACGCGCGCGCGTTGCGGGTGCGCTTGACCGCGTGGCGGTGGACCGGGATCCCGTTCACCACCTCGGTGCCCTCCCGGTAGTGGTTTCGCCACTCCAGGTAGTCGAGGGCCCGGGTGGCGAAGATCTCGACCTGGTGGCGGCGGGCCAGCCGCTCGGCGAGGAGGCGGCAGTGCATCTCGGCGCCGCCGTTCACCTCCAGCCCGTAGCGCTGGATCACGAAGGCGAGCCTCAAGCCCCCCGCCCTCCCGCCGCGGCCCGCTGCAGCAGCCGCTCGTACTTCTCCAGGATGCGCTCCCAGGCGTAGTTGGCCTCGAAGTAGGCGCGCCCCTGGGCGCCCAGGCGGTCCGCCAGCGCCGGCTCTCCCGTGAGCAGGTCCATGGCCGCGGCGAACTCCTCGTAGCGGCGGTAGTAGAGACCGCCGTTAGCCCGCAGCACCTGGCCGCGCAGGACCTCGCAATCGCCGTTGACAAGCACCGGCCGGCCCATCATCCAGGACTCCAGGACCACCATCGAGAGGCTCTCGTGCCGCGACGGCATGAGCAGGGCTCGCGCCCGCGCGACCGCGGCCAGCTTCTCGCCGTCGGGGACGATGCCCATCAGCCGCACGTGGGCGTTCTCGGAGAAGCTCATGGTGCTGCGGCCGAAGAGGGCCAGGGTGGCGGTCGAGCGGGTCTCCCGCTGCCAGCGCAGGAAGTGGTCGATCATCACCGCGCAGCCCTTCTCGGGCTCGATCCGGCCCACGTAGACGAAGTAGTCGCCCAGCAGGTCGAGCCGGGGGGCCACCTCTTCGACGGCGACCAGGGGCGGGCGGTTGATGCCGGTGCCGACCACCTCGCCCGGCAGCTCGGGGTTCCCGGTCACCCGCTGGATGAGGTCCCTCTCTTCCGGCGTGTTGAAGACGATCGCCGCCGGAAGGCGGAAGAGGTCACGGAACAGCCGCAGGTAGAGCACGCGGTCGTGCTCGGCCGTGGGGACCAGCAGGCTCTTCGCGGGCGCCACCTGCAGCCCGACGATCGAGGTCCAGTAGCGGTAGGAGAAGAAGACGAGGGCGTCGAACTCGGCCCGGCGGCGGCGCAGGTGGTCGACCAGCTCCGGGCAGACGGGCCCGTGCTCCTCCAGCCAGCGCCGCTCCTCCTCGTCGGTGTGCTCGAAGAAGCAGACCTTGTTCGCGACGGGGAAGAAGACATCCTCCCGGCGCTGCCGGGCCACCGGGAAGCGGCGCACGGTGACGCCGCCCACCCTCGAGTCGCCCGGAGGCAGCACGTTCTCCCAGCTGAGGTAGTCGACGGCCGTGGTGGTGAGGACCTCGACCTGGTGGCGCTCGGCGAGATGCTCGGCGACCCAGCGGCAGTGCAGCTCGGCCCCGCCGACGACCTCCGGGCCGTAGCGCTGGACGACGAAACCGACCCTCACCCGCCCCTGGCTCCGGCGCCGGGCTTGGCCGCCCCGGCCGGCTCCGTGTTGCCCGTCAGGGCTTCCAAGCGGTTGCGAAGGGCGGCGTGCTCGACCTGCAGCTTCACCAGCTCTCGGACCAGGTTGTGGCAGAGGTACTGCAGGTAGAGGTTGATCTGCGCCTGCCGGCTCAGCGGGTGGTCGGTGTAGAGCCGGACCCACGGCCGCACCAGCTTCTTCAGCAGGACGATCAGCCTGGCGGCCCGGCCCCGGCGGTGGGTCTCGATCCGGTAGTCGGTCGAGATGTTCCAGTTGTGGTTGCCGGCCATCAGCCGCGCCAGCAGCTCGGGATCGATGCCGGCGTCGTCCGCGAACGCCTGCAGCTTGAGGGCGGTCAGCTCCTCGACCTCGTCCTCCGTGTACAGGCCCAGGTCACGACGGCCGCGGATCTTCTCGCGGATGCGCGCCATCACCTTCGCCACGTCGACGGTCCCGTCGGCGGAGGTCCATTCGTCCATCGGCTCTCCGGAGCGGCGCCGGGGTCCCGCTCAGCGTTTGGCGGCGGTCTTCGCGGGACCCGGCGTCGGGGCCGCCGGCGCCAGCGGCACGGCGTCGGCCACGCCCTCCACCTGGCCGGCCTGGTCCGCCTCGGCGACGTACAGGTGGTAGACGTTGAAACCGAGCTCGCGGTCGTCGTTATTGAGCGGCGGGGTCAGGTTCTTGGGCACGAAGGACTGGTTCATCGACAGGCGGAGGTCGGTCCACTCGTCGGTGCCCAGGTCCTGTGCCTTCACCCGGATCTTCTTCAGGTAGACCTGGGGGCCGTCGATCGCGAAACGCATCCCCACGTTGTTGCCGACCGTGACCGTGAGTTCGGGCGTCCGCGGGAAGCACTTCACACAGGTGTCACCCTCGAGGTAGACGATCACGTCCTTCTTGGGGTTCTTGAAGGAGACGAGGGCTTCCTTCTTCGTCCAGGTCCGCTCGATGGAGGGGTTGTCGGGGTGGGTCTCGGGGTTGTGCCAACCTTCCTTCCAGATCAGGAAGATGTTCTCCGTCTGCGGCAGCAGCTCGATGTTCGCGACCTTGTACTCGTGGAACCCCCTGTCGTCTCCCTTGAGCGCCGGACGCTCCCCGCGCCCGGGATAGGGATAGAGGCCCATCCGCACCTCGACCGACCCCACGTAGGGGTAGACCGGCACGAAGCGGGTCCGCGTGTAGCTGTAGGTCTTGCCCGGCTCCCAGGTCGAGGGCGGGGGGACCGGCGGGTGGTCGTCAGAGAAGAGCATGACCTCGTGGCTGTCGAGGAAGTGCACCAGGGCCCAGTAGTCCCGGTCCAGCTTCTTGGCCCCGGGCTCGACGGTCCACGTGTAGGTGATCTCGAGCGCGCTTCCCAGCGGCGCCTTCGTCCGGTTGATCTTGATGGACGGGACGATCGGGTTGACGTCGGCGGCCTTGCGGCGGCTGCAGCCGATGCCTCCCGACAGCAGAAGGGCCCCCGAGAGCGCGGCCGCCAAGGCCGGCCCCCAGCTGCGGCGGAAATTCATGTCACTCTCCTCGACGACGGACGCCCGGATGGAAGCGGCGGACGCCCGAAACCTGGAAAGGATAGCGGAAAGCCGCGCGCGCACGCAATGGACGGGCTGTCCACGCCGCCAAACAGCCGAACCGCCCCCTCGAAGCCGGCGCCCCCCCCGGAGGGTCAGGAGCGCCTCCCGCATGGATGATGGCAGGAGATCGGGGTCACAGCCCGCGCGAATCGCGGGGTGCTATGATCGCCGCGAAAGTTTCGAGCCGCACGGGCGAACCGAACGGGGCAGCACCCCCGGGGGGGTCGCGTGGTCGAGAAGCGCTGGGAACTGGCTCTCTTCCTCACCGCCGTCCTGACGCTGGGGGTGTCTTGCGCGAGCGGCCCCAAGCCCGGCCGCGTCGCCGCCGTCCCCACCCCGCCCCAGCCCACTCCCCTTCCTGATCCCGTCCCCGCCCTGATCGCCGAGGCAGAGGCCGCCCTGCGCAGCGGTCTCGCCGCCGCCGACGAGGGCCATCTCGACCGCGCCCGGGCCGAGTTCGACCGCTCCATCGACCTCTATCTCTCGTACCCCGGCGGGGCGTTGGCCGAGGCACGGGTGGCCGAGGCCTACCGGCGGGCGCTCGACACGGTGCAGATGCGCGAGCTGGAGATGATCGCCGCCGGCGACGGCTTCAAGGAGACCGCCAGCGAGCGCGCCTCGATCGACGACGTCGGCAACCTCCCGGTCGGCGCCACCCCCCCGAGCCCCGAGACCCGGGCGCAGGCGCAGGCGGCCGTGGCGGCGGAGGATCTCGACCTCCCCATCGAGCTGAACGAGCCGGTGCTGTCCTGCATCGACCTCTACCAGACGCGGCTGCGGGACTGGTTCGAGGGCGCCCTCTCGCGCGGTCAGAAGTACCTGCCACACATCCGCGAGGTCTTCAAGCAGGAAGGCATTCCCCAGGACCTCGCCTACGTCGCGCTGGTCGAGAGCGCCTTCAAGCCGACGGCCTACTCGCGGGCGAAGGCCCGGGGCGTGTGGCAGTTCGTCAGCGGCACCGGCAGGCGCTACGGGCTCAAGCAGGACTGGTGGGTGGACGAGCGCAGCGACCCGGAGAAGGCCACCCGGGCGGCCGCCCGCTACCTCAAGGCGCTCTACGAGATCTTCGGCGACTGGAACCTGGCGCTGGCCGCCTACAACGCCGGCGAGATGAAGATCCTCCGCGGGCTCCAGCGCACCAAGGCGAAGGACTTCTGGGAGCTGCGGGAGACGCGCGCCCTGCGCCGCGAGACCAAGAACTACGTGCCCCTCATCCACGCGGCGGTCGTCCTCGGCAAGTCGCCGGCGCGGTACGGCTTCACCATCGAGCCGGACGACATCCCCGAGTTCGAGCACGTCGCCATCGAGGGCGCCTACGACCTGCGCGCGATCGCCGAGTGCGCGGGCGCCCCGGTCGAGGACATCCGCGCGCTCAACCCCGAGCTGCGCCGGCTGGCGACGCCGGCCGACCGCACCTTCGCGCTCCGCGTCCCCGCCGGCGCCAGCCAGCGGGTGAGCGACTGCATCGTGAACCTGCCTCCGGAGAAGCGGGTGAACTTCCGCACCGCCGTCGTCCGCCGTGGCCAGACGCTGGCCTCGATCGCGCGGGCGAACGGCGTCAGGACCCGCGACGTCGCCGAGGCGAACGGGCTGTCGACGACCGGCCGCCTCAAGCCGGGAACGGAGCTGATCATCCCGGTGCCGGCCCGCCCCCCCCTGCTCACCGCGCGCCACGAGAAGGGCGGCGACGCCCCGGAGAACCGTCGCGTGCGCTACCGGGTGAAGCCCGGCGACACGCTGGTGTCGATCGCCGCGCAGTACGGCACCACCGTCCGCGACCTGCAGACCTGGAACGGCCTGCGCACCACCCGCATCGCGGTCGGCGGGCTGCTGACGATCTACACCTCCGCCAACTGAAGCCCCGGCCCCTGCGGACCTGCCGGCGCCCGTCTCCGGGGTAACCTCGCTCGCGAACGCGGCCCTCTCCCGCCGCCTGCCGGGGAGAGACCGCCATGCTCGCCACCTCGCTGACCGCCGCCGTCCTGGGGGTCGACGCCCACCTCGTCCGCGCCGAAGCTGACACCGCCCCCGGCTTTCCCCGCTTCACCATGGTGGGGCTTCCGGACTCGGCGGTGAAGGAGAGCGAGGCGCGGATCCGTGCCGCCTTCCGCAACTGCGGCCTCGAGTTCAGGTGGGACCGCCGGATCACCGTGAACCTCGCGCCCGCCAGCCTGCGCAAGTACGGCTCCTCGTTCGACCTGGCCACCGCCCTCGGGCTGCTCGCCGCCGACGGCCGGAGCCTGCCGCAGCTCGGCCGCGTCCTCCTGGTCGGGGAGCTGGCGCTGGACGGGGGCCTGCGCGGCGTGCCCGGCGTCCTCCCGATGCTCCTGCTCGCCCGGCACGAGGGCCTCGAGGCGGCCGTGGTGCCGGCCGCGAACCACGCCGAGGCCACGCTCGTCCCCGACCTCCCCGTGCACTCCGCGCGGTCCCTGCCCGAAGCGCTCGCGCTCGTCGGGGCGGGGGCGCTGCCGCCACCTCCCGCCTTGCCCGTGCCCGCCGCTGCGCTCGCGAGCGTCCCCGACCTCGCCGACGTGCGGGGGCAGGCCCTGGCCCGGCGGGCTCTCGAGATCGCCGCCGCCGGCGGGCACAATCTCCTCTATGCGGGACCGCCGGGGTCAGGCAAGACCATGCTCGCCCGCCGGCTGCCGGGGCTTCTGCCGCCGCTGCGTCCCGAGGAAGCGGTGGAAGTGGCGGCCATCCACTCGGCGGCGGGTTTGCCGGCAGAGGAAGTCATCGGCCGCCGGCCGTTTCGCAGCCCGCACCACACGACCAGCGAGATCGCCCTCGTCGGCGGCGGCCCGCGGCCCCGCCCCGGCGAGGTCAGCCTCGCCCACCACGGCGTGCTGTTCCTGGACGAGCTGCCGGAGTTCCGGCGGGCGACGCTGGAGGTGCTCCGCCAGCCGCTGGAAGACGGCCAGGTGACGGTCACCCGGCAGCGCGGCACCGTCCGGATCCCCGCCCGTTTCCAGCTGGTCGCGGCGATGAACCCGTGCCCCTGCGGCCGGCGCGGCTCGGCCACCCCCTGCCGCTGCACGCCGGCCGACGTGCGCACCTACCTCGGGCGGCTCTCCGGGCCGCTCCTCGACCGCATCGACCTCCACGTCGCCGTCCCGGCGGTGAGCTACGACGAGATGACCGGGGTTCACGGCGAGCCGACGGCGCCCGTACGGCAGCGGGTGCTCGCCGCGCGCGCGCGCCAGCAGTTCCGCGACCGGGCGGCGGGGGCGGTGAACGCCCGCCTGGCGGGTGGCGCGCTGCGGAGGGTGGCGTGCCCGGCGGCGGCCGCCGAACGCCTCCTGCGGAGGGCGGTGGACGTGGCCGGCCTCAGCGCCCGGGGGCTCGACCGGCTGCTCAGGGTGGCGCGGACCATCGCCGATCTCTCTGACCGAGAGGAAGTTGGCGTCAGCGATGTGGCTGAGGCACTCCAGTTCCGACTCGGTCCTCTTGAATCCCTGGAGCCGTATGTCATCCAAGTCGTTGGATGAGCGTCCTTGACCGCTGCCCGGGCGCGTGCTACCTTCCAGCAACTTTTTTGCGTGCACCCAGGGGCCCGATGGGGCCCGTGGCTGTGGTCGGGTGCCGCTTGCGGCAGCGGCTCTCCCGACCACCGGAGCGGTAGATGGCCAACGAGTTCTACACGCTGATCGTCGTGCCGCACGCCAAAGCAAGGTTCCGCAAGTTCCAGGTTTCCGTCCGGCTGACCCGCTGGGTGCTGGGCGCCTTCGGGGTGCTGTTGCTGCTCCTCGCCGGCATCCTCACCCACTACACTTGGATCTCGGTCGAGGTCGGCGAGCTCCGGCGGCTGCGTGCCGAGAACCTCGTCCTCGCCACCAAGGCAAAGGCGTACGAGGAGAACACCGGCCAGCTCCAGGCCAAAGTCCTGCAGCTGCAGAACATCGTGACCAAGCTCGGCATGATGGCCGGGGTCGAGCAGAGCCTCCCGAACGCCGACCTCGGCGGGGTCGGCGGCCTCCCACGGGCCGATACGACGCCCCCCTCGGTCGACATCGCCTCCTCGCTGAAGAGCCTCGACCAGAAGGTCGGCAGCCTGACGGAGAAGTCCTCCAAGCTCGAGAGCTTCTTCCACGAGCAGAAGCAGCTGCTCGCGTCGACACCCTCCATCTGGCCGGTCCGCGGCTACCTGTCCGAGAGGTTCGGCAACCGGATCGACCCGTTCACCGGCCAGCCGGACTTCCACCCCGGGATCGACATCTCCACGCCTCGCGGGACGCCGGTGGTCGCCCCTGCCGACGGGGTCGTGGTCTTCTGCGGTCAGAAGAACGGCTACGGCAACGCCATGGTGATCGATCACGGCTACGGCGTGGTCACCCGCTACGGCCACCTCGACGGCTTCAACGTGCGGCCGGGCCAGCGGGTGAGGCGTGGCGACACGGTCGGCTTCGTCGGCAACACGGGCCGCTCCACCGCCCCTCACCTGCACTACGAGGTCTGGGTCAACGACCAGGCGCGCAACCCGATCCAGTACATCATCGACGAGTATCGCAGCTTCGGGTAGGAGCGCCGGCAGGGCCGGCGCGCGATTCGCTGCGGCGACCCGGCCCCGCACGTGCACGTCGTCTGTCTGGCAATCCCCGGTTCGAACTTGGTATTCTTGCGGGATCACGGGACCGACAAGGGCCTCCGCGTCCGCGTGCGGACGCCGCCGGGGGTGAGCCAGCGTTCCCGTCCCCCCGGGGGGCACCGGCGCACATGATCAACACCATCCTCACCCGCATCATCGGCACCAAGAACGAGCGGGAGCTGAAGGCCATCCGGCCGATCGTCCAGCAGGTCGGCGCGCTGGAGCCGGCCGTGCGGGCCCTCGACGACAAGGCCCTCGCCGGCAGGACGGCGGAGTTCAGGGAGCGGCTGGCCCAGGGAGCGACCCTCGACGACCTCCTGCCCGAGGCCTTCGCGGTGGTCCGGGAGGCGGGCTGGCGCGTCCTGCGGATGCGCCACTTCGACGTCCAGCTCATCGGCGGCCTGACCCTGCACCGCGGGACGATCGCGGAGATGAAGACCGGCGAGGGCAAGACCCTCGTCGCCACCCTGGCCGCCTACCTCAACGCGCTCTCCGGCAAGGGCGTGCACGTGGTCACGGTCAACGACTACCTGGCCAAGCGCGACTCGGAGTGGATGGGGCGGCTGTACAGGTTCCTGGGGCTGTCGGTCGGCGTCATCCAGCACCACATGGACGACCGCGAGCGCCAGGTCGCCTACGCGGCGGACATCACCTACGGGACCAACAACGAGTTCGGCTTCGACTACCTGCGCGACAACATGAAGTTCGACCTCGGCATGTACGTCCAGCGGGGCCACAACTTCGCGGTGGTGGACGAGGTCGACTCCATCCTGATCGACGAGGCGAGGACTCCGCTCATCATCTCCGGCCCGGCCGAGGAGTCGACCGACAAGTACTACCGGATCGACACCATCATCCCCAAGCTCAAGCCCGGGGCCCGCGTCACCGGCGACAAGAAGGCCGAGGAGCGGGCCGAGCTGGAGAAGACCGGCGACTACATCGTCGACGAGAAGAACAAGACCGTCACCCTCACGGAGATGGGGATGGCGCACTGCGAGCGCCTGCTGGGCGTGAAGAACCTGTGGGACCCGTCCAACATGGACATCCTGCACCACGTCAACCAGGCGCTGCGAGCGCACACCCTCTTCCACCGCGACGTCGACTACGTGGTCAAGGACGGCGGGGTGACCATCGTCGACGAGTTCACCGGCCGGCTGATGCCGGGCCGGCGCTGGTCCGACGGCCTGCACCAGGCGGTCGAAGCGAAGGAGAAGGTGAAGATCGAGCGGGAGAACCAGACGCTCGCCACCATCACCTTCCAGAACTACTTCCGGATGTACGCGAAGCTCTCGGGCATGACCGGCACCGCCGAGACCGAGGCGCCCGAGTTCGACAAGATCTACAAGCTCGAGGTGCTGGTCATCCCCACCAACCGCCCGCTGATCCGGGTGGAGAACCCCGACGTCGTCTACCGGACGGAGCGCGAGAAATTCGAGGCGGTGGTCAAGGAGATCCGGGCGCTGCACGAGTCCGGCCGCCCGGTCCTGGTCGGCACCATCTCCATCGAGAAATCCGAGCATCTCTCGACGCTGCTCAAGAAGGCCGGCATCAAGCACGTGGTGCTGAACGCGAAGTACCACGAGCGCGAGGCCGAGATCGTGGCCCAGGCCGGCCGCTTCGGCGCCGTCACCATCGCCACCAACATGGCCGGCCGCGGCACCGACATCATCCTGGGCGGCGTCCCCGACCACCGGGTGAAGGCGGTGCTGACCGAGAAGCTGGCCGAGCGGAAGCTGGACGTGGACCACGCCACGCCCGAGGACGAGCGGGCCGCCCAGGAGCAGGTGGCTGTCGAGCGGACGGCCGAGTTCAAGCGCGAGCTTTCGTCGCGGAAGCTCTCGCCCGAGGCCAGGAACGAGCTGGCCCGCCGCTACCTGGGGCTGATGGCGTCCTTCGCCTCCGACCATCCGTCGGTGCAGGCGGTGCGGGCGCTGGCGCCCGGGGGCACGGCCCTCGCCCGCTATCTGGACACGGCACGCGACCTGCCGCGGCCGACCAAGGAGAAGATCGCCAAGGCCTTCTACCCCGAGATCGAGAACCCGGTCGACTTCCTGGCCGTCCACCCCCTCAAGGCGACGCTGGTCGAGCTCGGCTCGACCCGCGAGTTCGCCCAGGTGGAGGCCCTGCTCGAGGCCAACGAGCGCGAGCGGGTGGTGGCGGTGGGCGGAGTTCACATCCTCGGCACCGAGCGGCACGAGGCGCGGCGCATCGACAACCAGCTGCGCGGCCGCGCTGGTCGCCAGGGCGACCCCGGTTCCTCGCGCTTCTACCTCTCCCTCGAGGACGACCTGATGCGCATCTTCGGGTCCGAGCGCATCAGCGGGCTGATGCTGCGCCTGGGGATGGAGGAGGGCGTCCCCATCGAGCACGGGATGGTCACCAAGTCGATCGAGCGCGCGCAGAAGCAGGTAGAGGCCCAGAACTTCGCCATCCGCAAGCACCTGCTCGAGTACGACGACGTGATGAACAAGCAGCGCACGGCCGTCTACGACATGCGCCGCATGATCCTGGAGGGCAGGAACACCCGCGAGCACCTGCTGAAGCTGGTCGACGAGATCGTCGAGTGGTACGTCGACAGCTACTGCGACCAGAAGGACAGCCCCTCGAACTGGAACTGCGAGACGCTGGCCGCCTCGCTGAAGGAGACCTTCGGCGTCGAGGTCGGGATCCCCGAGCTCAAGGGGATGCCGCGAGGGGAGATGACGTCGACGCTGGCGGCACGGGCGAAGGCGCGATACGAGGAGCGCGAGCGGCAGATCGGCGCCGAGCGCGCGCTATTCCACCAGCGCATGATCATGCTGCAGATCGTGGATACGCAGTGGAAGGACCACCTCTACTCGCTCGACCACCTCAAGGAGGGGATCGGCCTGCGCGGCTACGGGCAGCGCGACCCGCTGGTCGAGTACAAGAAGGAATCCTTCCAGATGTTCCAGGCCCTCATGGACCGCATCGACGAGGAGATGCTGCGCTGGACCTTCCTGTACGAGCCGGTGTTGGTGCCGGAGGCGGGCGCTCCCCCGCCGGAGCCGGAGCCGCCGGCGGCGGGGACGCCGATCGCGCGCCAGCGCGAGCCCGAGCTGGCCTTCGCCGGCCTGAGGACCGCGGCCAGCCGCAAGCTGAGCTACAACGACCCCTCCGCCGCCTCCGCGTCCGCCTCCGCCCTCGCCAAGGCGACTGAGCCGCGGGAGGCTCGCGGCGGCACGGACGAGGTGCAGACGGTGCGCCGCGAGGGGCCCAAGGTCGGCCGCAACGACCCCTGCCCCTGCGGCAGCGGCAAGAAGTACAAGAAATGCCACGGGAGCTGAACCGGGGAGCGACGCCCGAGCGGCGTCGCCTGTTGCCGAGGTAACTGAATGACCGAAGACCGCATCACCGAGGCGCTCACCTTCGACGACGTGCTGCTGGTGCCCCAGCGCTCGGACGTGCTCCCCTCCCAGGTCGACGTGACCACCCGGCTGACCCGCAACATCGCCCTGCGCATTCCCATCGTGTCGGCGGCCATGGACACCGTCACCGAGGCGCACCTGGCGATCGCCCTCGCCCAGGAGGGCGGCATCGGGTTCATCCACAAGAACATGACCATCGCCGCCCAGGCGGCGGAGGTCGACAAGGTGAAGCGCTCGGAATCGGGGATGATCGTCGACCCGGTGACCGTGGCCCCCGACGCGCCGGTGGCGGAGGCACTGGCGCTGATGAAGAAGTACCGCATCAGCGGGGTGCCGGTGACGGTGGGGACGAAGCTCGTGGGCATCCTGACCAACCGCGACCTGCGGTTCGAGACCCGCACCACGCTGCCCGTCTCCGAGCTGATGACCAAGGAGGACCTGATCACCGTGCCCGTGGGCACGACGCTGGAGCAGGCCAAGGAGATGCTCCACCGCCACAAGGTGGAGAAGCTGCTGGTGGTCGACCGCGACTTCAACCTCAAGGGCCTGATCACCGTGAAGGACATCCAGAAGCAGATCAAGTACCCGAGCGCCTGCAAGGACGCGCTGGGCCGGCTGCGGGTGGGCGCAGCCGTGGGCACCGCTCCCGACACCATGGAACGGGTGGCGGCGCTGGTCGACGCCAAGGTGGACGTGGTGACGGTGGACACCGCGCACGGCCACAGCCACAACGTGAGCGAGGTGGTCGAGAGGATCCGCTGCGCCCACCCGGACCTCGACCTGATCGCCGGCAACATCGGGACCTACGACGGCGCCGCCGACCTCATCGCAGCCGGCGTCAGCGCGGTGAAGGTGGGCATGGGGCCGGGCTCGATCTGCACCACCCGGGTGGTCTCGGGGGCGGGCATGCCGCAGATCACCGCCATCGCCGAGGCGGCGCGAGCCGCCGCCGCCACGGACACCCCGCTGATCGCGGACGGAGGCATCAAGTTCTCGGGCGACATCACCAAGGCGGTGGCGGCCGGCGCCTCCTGCGTGATGATCGGCTCGCTGTTCGCGGGCACCGACGAGAGCCCGGGTGAGCTGATCCTGCGGCAGGGCCGCTCCTTCAAGTCCTATCGCGGGATGGGCTCCCTCGGGGCGATGAAGGCGGGCTCCCGCGACCGCTACTTCCAGGAGCACGAGGCGACGATGGAGAAGCTGGTGCCGGAGGGCATCGAGGGCATGGTGCCCTACAAGGGGTCGATCGCGGCGATGGTGCAGCAGCTGGTGGGCGGCCTGCGCTCCGGCATGGGCTACTGCGGTGCCGCCAGCATCCGCGATCTGCAGGCGCGCGCCCGGTTCGTGAAGATCTCCTCCGCCGGGCTGAAGGAGAGCCATGTCCACGACATCATCATCACCAAGGAGGCGCCCAATTACCGGCTCGAGTAGCCGCCGCGGCCTGCTGGCCGCCGCGCTGCTGTGCGTGGTCGCGCTCGCCGGCTGTCGCGGCCGCGGCGAGACCTTCCTCACCTACTTCAACGGCGACCACGGCCTCTCCGTGCGCTACGCCGCCAGTTGGCGGACCGACCAGGCGGAGCAGGACGGCGTCTGGTACCGCTACTTCCTGGCGCCACCGCCCGGCCCTGACAACCGGGCCCCGGTGTCGGTGACTCTTCTCGCCGGCGCCACCGCGGCCTCGGTGGACGACTACGCACGGTCCTACCTGACCGGCCTCACCGTCTCCTCCAGCCGGCCCGAGGACCGGCAGGGCGTACCCGGCAGGTCGTGGGTGTTCGCCTCGTCAGACGGCAAGACGGGCTACCGTCTGCTGCTGGTGTCCCGGGGGGGCCGGATAGCGGGGCTCTACGCACAGGGCGACGCGGTGGCGGTGGAAAAGAACGCCGCCGTCCTGGACGAGATGTGGTCGAGCTTCACCGTCGAGCGACCGGACCGCTACCCGGTCCACCGCTGGCGCTCGTTCGACGCCAGCCTCGGCGTGCCCGAGTCCTGGCGGGAGACGCGGCAGTTCTCCGGGCGTGGCACGCTGCTCGTCCAGTTCGCCAGCCCGCCGCTGGCCCTCGACAAGCGGCAGACCGTCAACGCCGCGCTCTCGGTGACGCTGGAGCCGGTGCCGGAGGGCGGCGGCCTGCGCGAGTACTACGAGTCCACCCGCCGCAAGCTGGGCGAGAACTACCAGGTGACCAGCCACCAGGCCTTCCGTGGCGGCTACGTCGACGTGATGCGGACGGAAACCCCGGTCGCGGTCTCGTTCATCAAGCGCTACTACTACGCGGAGGCCGGGCGGGGCTGCTCGCTCAGCTTCGAGGCGCGTGAGGACGTCTTCCCGCGGGCGTCGCGCTGGGCGGACTACATCGCCTCCACGCTGCGCCTCGGGAACACGCCTCCCGGAACCGCGTTGGTCGCGCCGATCACCGTCACCCCCACGGCCTCCCCCACCGCCGGCGGGGCCACCCGTTGAACGCGCCCTTCGCCCGGCTCGGCAGCGGCCTCGGCCGGCTGCTGCGGGGCCCGGAACGGCTGGAGGTCTCGATCGGCACGGGCGGCCCGGACGGCCCCATCGCCGTCCCCTGCGGTCGCGACGGGGTGTGGGAGACCACGCTCGTGCAGGGCCGCGCCTGCCTGCGACCCACGGCCGAGTCGAGCTACCTCTACTTCGTCCTGCCGGACGCCTTCCGCCGCCGTGCCGGACGAGGGCTCTTCGTGGAGGTCGAGTACTTCGGCCCCCGCTACGGCGAGTTCCGCCTGCAGTACGCCTCCACGGACCGTGGCGAGCCCTGGGAAGGGCTCTACAAGATGGCCGAGCAGCGCTGGCAGCCCGAGGCGGCCGGCTTGCGTCGGTTCCGCCGTGCGCTCTTCCGGCTGCCGGATTTCGACGCGGAGAGGACGCAGAATCTCGGCGCGTCTTTCCGCCTGGAGTTCCGCCGGGAGCTGCTGGTCTCTCACCTGGCCGCGATGCTGGTGCCGCCCGCCGATCTCGCCGACTTCCCTGCCGTGGCGCCGCTGCCGGACCTGCGCAAGCTGCCCGGGCGGCTGTACCCGTTCGACTACCTCTTCATCGAGATCACCAACGCCTGCAACTTCAAGTGCACCTGGTGCCCGGACGAGATCATGGGCCGCCGGCGCGGCTTCATGGAGAAGGAGCGCGTCTTCCGCATCCTGGACGAGGTGGCCGAGAAGCGCCCGCGGCTGGGCCCGGTGTTCCCGGTCAAGCTGCACCAGATGGGCGAGCCCATGCTGCACCCCGATCTCCCCGAGATCGTGGCGCGCGCCGAGGCACGGGGCCTGCCGATCGAGCTCAACACCAACTGCGGCCTGATCACGCAGGAGCGCATCGACGCCCTCTACGGCGCCGGCCTCACCAACCTGATCCTCTCGTACCAGACGCCCGACCCGGCGACCTTCCGCACCCGCAAGGCGCCCAAGCTGGTGTTCGACGAGTATCGCGACAAGGTCCGCCTCGCCGTCGAGCGCAAGGTGGCGCTCGCGGCGCGGACGAACCTCGAGATCGACATCATGAACACCAAGCACGCGGACGGGTATCGCATCGTGAGCGAGGACGAGCAGGCGCTCGCCTTCCTGGGCGACTGGATCGGGTTCTGCCAGGGGCTCGAGGCCCGCTACGGCCTCCCCCCCCGGCCGCACGACTGGCAGGGGCTCCGCAGCGCGCGGTTCCTCGACCAGGACGAGAACGGCGGCCGCTACACGCTGCTCGACGGCGTGCACCTGGTGTGGAAGCGCTGCCATTCCTGGGGCGGTGTCGTCGGAGGCAAGGGGGACCCCGCGGCAGCGGCCGAGACCGGCGCCGGCTGGACGCCGCCGGCCGACGCCACCGAAGGCCACGACACCTACTGCCCGGCCCCGTACGACCAACTGGTGATCCAGTGGAACGGCGACGTCGTCAGCTGCTGCACGGACTACGAGGGCCACACCCGGACGGCGAACGTCTTCGAGAGCTCGGTCGAGGAGATCTGGACCGGCCAGCCGCGGCGCCAGCGCCTGGAGGACATGCTGCAGGGACGGCTGCTCGACGTCTGCGCCCGTTGCCAGGGCCTCAAGTGAGGCGCTAGGAGCAGCCCGCCGGCAGCACGTACCCCAGCGCCTTCAGGCGCTCGCAGGAAGGAGCGTCGAGCTTCTGCGGCTCGGGGAGCCCCTGCAGGAGCCGCATCGTCTTCGCCATCTGGGCGTCGACGCGGTCGCGAAGGAGCTCCAGCTCCCGCCGCTCGTCACGCAGCCGCTCGGGCTCCTGACGAGACGCGTCCCGGGTCTCGGCCGGGTCGCGCTCACGGTCGTACAGCGCGTAGCGGGCGCCGTCGCCTTCGGGCGTCGCCACGATCTTGTAGCGACGGTCCCAGGCGCCGAGGAGGTTGCGATCGTTCTGGCCGGGCAGCCGCGGCCGCCGCGGGCGATCCTCGCCGCGGGTCGCGGGCAGCAGGCTCAGGCCGGCCAGCTCCGGAGGATAGGAGACCTTCACGGCATCGAGCGCCGTCGGCACCAGGTCGAGGGTGCTGGCCAGGACGTCGCTGCGGCCGGCCTTCACCCCGGGACCGGCGATCAGCAGCGGTATGCGCAGACAAGGATCGAACAGGTCCTCGCCGTGGTCGAAGTAGTAGTCGTGCTCCCCCAGGCTCTCGCCGTGGTCCGAGGTGACGATCAACAGCGTGCGATCGCGGACCGGCGAGGCGTCCAGCGCGGCGACCAGCCTGCCGATCTCGGCATCGACGGTGGCGATCTCGCCGTCGTACTGGGCGACGTACCAGCCGAGCGGCCGGCCGGCCTTCGCCCAGGGCGCGTGTGCCCCCCCGTGGAAGCCGTTCACGGCCCGCAGCACCGGGCCCTTCGCGGCCTCGGCGTCGAGGAACGCCGAGTCGAACGGCGGCGGCGGCTGGTACGGCGCGTGCGGGTTGACGTAGTGCAGCCACAGGAACAACGGCTGGCCCGCCTTCGCCTGCTGCAGCGCGCGCACGCCGTCGGCGGTGATCGCCCGCATGCGGTCCACCTCGGTCGGCAGCGAGGGCTCCAGCCAGGTTTGGCGGTAGCGGTCGAACCCCCTGGCGTAGCCGAGCGCCGCCGCCACGTTCGGGTTGTCGACCGTGGCCTCGGTCCTGTAGCCCGCCTGCTTCAGGACGCTGGCGAGCGTCGGATTCCAGTCCAGCAGCTCCTGCCGGCCCTTGGAATACCCGGTCTGGGACGCCAGCCGGCCGGTGAGGATGGCGACGAAGCTGCCACGCGTCTTCGGCCAGTAGGTGTACGCCTGGTCGAAGACGGTCGCCCGCCGCGCCAGCGCCTCGAGGTGGGGGCTGGTCGCGCGCCGGTAGCCGTACAGGCCCAGGTGGTCGGCCCGCAGGGTATCGACGGTGACGAGCAGGACGTTGAGCCGGGCGCCCGCGAGGGCCGCCGACGGCGAGGCGGTCGCCGCCTGCTCCTGCTTTCCTCGCCCCGGACACGCGGCCAACGGCGCGCACAGCACCGCCGCCACGGCCGCGGCGCGGAGCGCCTTCTGCCTCACGCCGCCTCCTCGATGGTGAGCCTCCGTTCGTCGCCGCCGGCGTGCTGCAGTCGCACGCGGATCGTCCGCGGCCACGGCGCCTCGCGCAGCCTCTCGGCCCACTCGACGGCCAGGACCGCGCCGGCCCCCGGCAACTCCTCCAGCCCCAGATCCGCCTCGTCGCCGTCCCCGCGCAGCCGGTAGAGGTCGGCGTGGTGGAGCACCAGGCGGCCCGGGTACGAGGTCAGCAGCACGAAGGTGGGGCTCGCCACCTCCCCCGGATCGACGCCGAGCCCCCGCGCCAGGCCGCGGACGAACGCGGTCTTGCCGGTGCCCAGCTCGCCGGTCAGCAGCACCACCTCGCCGCCCCGCAGCGAGCCGGCGAGCGACGCGGCGACGTCCTCGGTCTCCTCCTCGCCGTGCGTCGTCACCTCGCGGATGCCGCACCTCCGGCGGCACGGCGCACCGCCTCGACGGCCGCGGGCAGGGCTTCGATCACGTCGACCGCGGTCATGCCCTCCTGCCCGCGCTGCGCGGCGGCGAGATCCCCGGCCCGGCCGTGGACCACCACTCCGGCGGTGGCCGCGAGCAGCGCGCCGTGGTGTCCGACCAGCGCGCCCACCACCCCGGACAGCACGTCGCCGGTGCCGCCGGTCGCCATCCCGGGGTTGCCGACCGCGGCCACGGCCGCCCGTCCGTCCGCATCCGCGACCAGCGTCCGCTCCCCTTTGAGCACGACCACCGCGCCGGTGTCGCGGGCGAGCGCCGTCGCCAGCTCCGGGCGCGCGGCCTGCACCTCGCGGATCGAGCGGCCGACCAGTCGCGCCATCTCCCCGGGGTGCGGCGTCAGCACGGTCGGCGCGGACCGCCGCAGCGCGGTGAGGGCGTCCGGCTCTGCGCCGCGGGCGGCGAGGGCGTTCAGCCCGTCGGCGTCGACCACCAGCGGCACGGGACAGGAGGCCACGAACCGGCGCACGAGCGCGCGGGTCTGCGGGTCCTGTCCCAGGCCGGGTCCGAGCACGACGGCGTCGCGATCGCGGGCCAGCGCCTCGAGACGCGACAAGGCTGACTCGGCCAGGCCGCCGGCGGCCGTCGCCGGGAGCGGCTCGGTCATGGCCTCCGGTCGGGCGGGCGCCACCAGCGGCAGGCAGGGCTCGGGCGTCGCCACCGTCACCAGCCCCGCGCCACTGCGCAGCGCGCCGCCGGCGCAGAGCACGGCGGCGCCGCTCTTGCCCAGCGACCCGGCCACCACCAGCAAGTGGCCGAAGTCTCCCTTGTGGGCGCCAGGACGGCGCCCCGGAAACGCGGCGGCCGCGTCCTTGTCCTCGAGCAGGAACAGCGACGGCCCGCCCGCCGCCAGGCTGCTGGTCGGAATGCCGATGTCGGCGAGCACGAGCTCGCCGACGCTGTCGCAGGCCGGCGGCAGCACGTGGCAGCGTTTGGGCGCGGCGAACGTGACCGTGACGGTGGCCTTGGCCGCCGGCCAATCGCACACGCCGGCGTCCGCGGACAGGCCGGACGGGAGATCGACCGCCACCACCGGCACGCCCGCCGCGTAGCGGCCGCGCAGCTCGGCGATGGCCAGCGCCGCCAAGCCGGCCGGCTCGGAGCTCAGCCCGGTCCCGAGCACGGCGTCGACCAGCAGGTCCGCTGCGCCGACGCGGGGCAGGAGATCCGCCCACGCCGCCTCGGTCGCCGCTTCGAGGACCCGCCCACCCGAGCGCTCGCAGGCGTGCAGGTGAACGAGGGCGTCGCCCTGGACGGCCTCGCGCCGGCCCAGCAGCAGGCCCAGGGCGCGGGAGCCCAGCCGGCGGGTGACCACGAAGCCGTCACCGCCGTTGTTGCCCCGGCCGCAGAGGACCACCACCTGCCGCGCTGCCGGGAAGCGCTCCTCGACCACGCGCGCCACCGCGGCGCCGGCGTTCTCCATCAGCACGGCGCCGGGGAGCCCGACCTCCTCGATGGTGCGCCGGTCGGCCCGGCGCATCTCCTCGGCGGTGAGCACGGGAATCACGAGGCGACTCTATCGCAGGAGGCCGCCCCTCCCAAGGAGGACGGCCACCACCAGCAGGGCGAGGGCGAAGCGGTACACGACGAACGGGGAATAGGTCCGCTTGCGCACGTAGGTGAGGAGCAGGCGGATGGCGACGAAGCCGGAGACCGCCGCGGCCGCCATGCCCAGGAGCACGGGACCGGCCTCCGCGCCGGCATGGAAGAGGTGCGGCACCTTCACCAGCGCGGCTCCGGCCGTGATCGGCAGCGCCAGCAGGAAGCTGAAGCGCGCCGCCTCCTCGCGCTGGTGGCCGAGGAACAAGGCGGCCGAGATGGTCGCCCCGGAGCGGGAGGTCCCGGGGACGATCGCCAGCGCCTGGGCGAAGCCGATGATGAGCGCGTCGCGCAGCGACACATGGCGGTCGTCGTCTCCGGGGATGCGGTTGGCGCGGCGGTCGGCAAACCAGAGGATGAGGCCGAGCGCCGCCATCATCGCGGCCACCAGACCCGGCGTGCGGAACACGGTCTCCGCCCGCCTCTCCAGCAGCAGGCCGGCGAGCGCCCCGGGGATGGTGGCGAGGGCGAGGTAGACGAGGACCCGGGAGTCCGGGTCGGCCAGGACGCGCCCACCGGGAAGGGCGCGCAGGAAGGCCGTGAGCAGTCGCAGCCAGTCGCGCCAGAACGCCGCCGCCACCGCCAGCAGGGTGCCCAGGTGGAGGGCGACGTCGAACGACAGCCCGCTGTCGGGCCAGCCGAGCAGCCAGGGCACGACGATGAGGTGGCCCGAGCTGCTGATGGGAAGGAACTCGCCGAGCCCCTGCAGGATCCCGAGGACGAGCGCGTGCAGCGTGGTCACGCTGCCCTTCCGCTTCGTTGACGCCCTGCGCGACCGGGTGCTAGCCTCGGCGCGCCCGCCGCGGGCGTGCCACCTGGAGTGTCGACCATATGGGCTTCCTTGCCTCCGTCAACGGGGTGATCACGACGGCCGAGGAGGCCAGGGTCTCCGTCCTCGACAACGGCTTCGCGTTCGGCGACAGCGTCTACGAGGTCCTGCGCACGTACGGCGGCCGCCCCTTCGCGCCGGGGCGCCACTTCCGAAGGCTGCGCGCCTCGGCAGGCCGCCTCGGCATCGAGGTCGGGCTCTCCGACACCGAGCTGCTGACACGGGCGGACGAGCTCCTCGCGCGGGCAGCCAACGGGGAATCCTACCTCCGAATCGTGGTGAGCCGCGGGGTGGGCGACTGTTCGTACGCGTTCGAGCGCGTGCAGGGTCCCACCGTCGTGATGATCTGCAAGCCGTTGCCCGCCTATCCCGCCTCCCACTACGACAGGGGGGTGCGGGTCGCCGCCGTCGACGTCCGCCGCAACCATCCGCTGGCGCTCGACCCGGCGATCAAGTCGAGCAACCTGCTGAACAACATCCTGGCCGCACGCGAGGCGCAGGCCCGGGGCGCCGACGAGCCCGTGCTGCTCAACCAGGAGGGCTTCCTGGCCGAGGGCGCCAGCACGAACGTGTTCCTCGGACGAGACGGCACCCTGCTGACCCCGCCACTCTCCGCCGGCATCCTCGCCGGCATCACCCGCGAGGTGGTGCTGGAGCTGCTGGCGTCCCTGGGGATCCCTGGCCGCGAGAAGGCGCTCCGCCTCTCCGACCTGCTCTCGGCGGACGAGGCCTTCCTCACCAGCACCACCCGCGAGGTGGTGCCGGTGCGCGAGGTCGACGCCGTGCCGATCGGCGCCGGTGCACCAGGCCCCCTCACCCGGCGGGTGCTGGAGGCGTTCCGGGTCTACGCCCCGGGGCATTGCGGCCAGGCGGCGCTCAGCGCCGGCGCCAGCCGGTCCGGCCGAACCAGCGGCTGAGATCCTCGGCCGGCACCCGCACCACGGTCGGCCGGCCATGGGGGCACAGCGTGGGGTGCTCCGTCCGCAGCAGGTCGCGCACGATCGCCGCCATCGATTCGGCTGCGAGCTGCTGTCCTGCGCGGACTGCCGAGTGACAGGCCAGGGTGGCGGCCACGCGGTCGCGGGCTCCCGCCACCGTCCATTCGCTGCCCTCCCGCTCCTGCAGCTCGCGCAGCAGGCGCTCCAGAGCGGGCCCCGGGTCCGCGGTACCGAGCATGGCCGGCACGCCGTCCAGCCGGATTGAGCCGCCCCCGAACGGCTCCACGTCGTAGCCAAGTTCGGCCAGAGCCTCCCGGTGGGCGTCGAGGACCGGCCGCAGCCCGGGCGGCAGTACCAGCATGACCGGCGCGACCAGACGCTGCGAGGCGACCAGACGCCGCTCGGCGCTGGAGAGCAGGCGCTCGAACAGCACCCGCTCGTGTGCCGTGTGCTGGTCGACCAGCACCAGCTCCTCCCTGTCGCTGGCCACGATGTAGGTCAGCCGGTGCTGCCCGAGCACTCGCGGCTCCCCGGTCGTCGCCGCCGCGGTCCGCTCCTCCGCAGCCGTCTCGCTCCTCGCCCACGACGCCTGGGCGGGCTCCACGGCCTCGGCGACGCGATCGGCGGCGGCGAAGTAGCGGTCGAGCGCAGCCTGCGCCCCTGCCCTCACCTCCACCGCCGTCGTGCCGCCGCGCGACACCGGACCGGCGGCAGGCAGCTCCCGGACACCCGCCGACAGCGCCTGGCGCACCGCCCGCTCCACGGCGGACCAGACTGTCCGCGTGTCGGCGAAGCGCACCTCGGTCTTGGCCGGGTGCACGTTCACGTCGACGAGATGGGGCGGCAGCTCCAGGAACAGGTAGGCGGCGAAGCCCCGGTCGCCGGCCCCGGCCGAGCGGAATGCCTCGAGCACCGCCTTCGCCAGCGCGCGGTCGCGGACGGCGCGCCGGTTCACGAACAGGCGCAGGTCCGGCCGCGAGGGGCGCGGACGATCCGGACGGGACACGAACCCCCGCACCGTCGCCCACTCCAAGCCGCCCTCGACGGCCAGCAGGTCCTCGAGCGCGCGGGCGCCGAACAGTTGTGCCAGCCGTGGCGCCAGCCCGTCCACGCCCGGCGCATCCACGATTGCCCGCTCCCCGGAGCGCAGGAAGAAGCCGGTGGACGGCCGCGCCAGCGCCAGCAGCGTCACCGCCTCGGCGACGTGCGCGGCCTCGGTCGACGCCGAACGCAGGAACTTCCGCCGGGCCGGTACCGTCCCGAACAGCTCGCGCACCTCGACGGTGGTGCCACGGGGGTGGCCGGCGTCACGCAGGTAGCGCCGCCTTCCGTAGCTCGCCGCCACCTCGGTGCCGGCGCTCTCGCCGGCCGCGCAGGTCCGCAGCACCAGCTCCGAGACCGCGGCAATCGAGGGCAGGGCCTCACCGCGGAAGCCGTGGGTGGCGATCGCCTGCAGGTCGGCGAGCGCCCGCAGCTTCGAGGTGGCGTGGCGCTCGAGGGCCAGCTCGGCGTCGGCCCGGCTCATCCCGCAACCGTCGTCCCGCACCCGGACCAGCCCCACCCCACCGTCGGCGATCTCGACGTGGACCGAGCGGGCCTCCGCGTCGATCGCGTTCTCGACCAGCTCCTTGACCACCGAGGCCGGCCGCTCCACCACCTCGCCAGCGGCGATCTTGTCGACCAGGTCGTCGGGGAGACGCTGGATCACCGAGAGAGCTTACAGGAAGGGGACCAGGGAAAAGGAAGGGGCCAGGGGACAACGAACCCTGGCCCGGAACGGACGACGGAGAACACGACCTCGGCCCTGTCGCGCGGCAGGCGGGCGGCGCGACAGGACCGAGTGCCTAGTCGTGCGCCTTCGACTCGAGCTGCGCCTGCGCCGCGGCGAGCCGGGCGATCGGCACCCGATAGGGCGAGCAGGAGACGTAGTCGAGGCCGACCTTGTGGAAGAAGAAGATCGACGCGGGGTCGCCGCCGTGCTCGCCGCAGACGCCGATCTTGAGCTTCGGCTTCACGCCGCGGCCGAGCTTCACGCCCATCTCGACCAGCTTGCCGACGCCGCCGGCGTCGATGGTGACGAACGGGTCCTTCTCGACGATTCCGTGCTCCTGGTAGTAGAGCAGGAACTTGCCGGCGTCGTCACGCGAGAGGCCGAAGCCCATCTGCGTGAGGTCGTTGGTGCCGAAGGAGAAGAACTCGGCCTCCTTGGCGATCTCGTCGGCGGTGACCGCGCCGCGCGGGACCTCGATCATGGTGCCGATCAGGTAGTCGACGCCGGAGCCTTCCTTCAGAACGGCCTTCGCCTCCTCGAGCACGATGGCCTTCTGCCGCTTGAGCTCCTCCACCGTCCCGACGAGCGGGATCATCACCTCGGGCTTGACCTCCTGGCCCGACTTGGCGACCTGCAGGGCCGCCTGGAAGATGGCCCGCGCCTGCATGCGGGTGATCTCCGGGTAGGTGATGCCGAGACGGCAGCCGCGGTGGCCGAGCATCGGGTTGAACTCGTGCAGCTCCTCGACGGCGCGCAGCAGCTTCTCCTTCTGGGCGATGGCGCGGGCGTTCTTCTTCTCGCCCTTCGCCTTGAGCACCGCCACCTCGACCATCAGCTCCTCCCGCTTGGGCAGGAACTCGTGCAGCGGCGGGTCGAGGGTGCGGATGGTCACCGGCGTGCCGTGCATCTCCTTGAAGAGCCCGGCGAAGTCGGCCCGCTGCATGGGCAACAGCTTCTTGAGCGCGCCGGTGTAGTCCTCGATGTACTTGCCGTACTCCTTCTTGACCTTGGCGAGCTCGGCCTTGATCTCCTTGCCCTGCGAGCCCTTCGCCTCCGCCAGACGGGCCTTGAGGCGGGCGGTCAGGTCGAGGCCCCGCTGTCCGCGAGCCGCCGCCAGGATCATCTTGACGACGTACGGCAGGCGATCCTCGGCGAAGAACATGTGCTCGGTCCGGCAGAGGCCGATGCCGCGGGCGCCGAAGGCGAAGGCCACCTTGGCATCGCGCGGGATGTCGGCATTGGCGCGGATCCCCAGCTTGCGGACCTCGTCGGCCCAGCCCAGGAGCTTGGCGAACTTCTGGTAGAGGACCGACTTCTCGGGCTTGAGCTGACCCTGCACGACCTGGATCACCTCCGAGGGCATCGTCGGCACCGCGGCCAGCATCACCTCGCCGGTCGAGCCGTCGATCGAGATCGGGTCGCCCTCCTTGAGCACCTTGCCGGCGACCTTGAGCGTCTTCGCCTTGGCGTTGATGTCGAGCGCGCCGCAGCCGACGACCGAGGGCTTGCCCATCTGGCGGCCGACGACGGCCGCGTGCGAGGTCATGCCGCCGGTGGCGGTGAGGATGCCCTGGGCCACGGACATGCCGTGGATGTCGTCAGGCACCGTCTCCATCCGGACGAGCACCACCTTCTTGCCCTTCTGCGCCCAGGCCACCGCCTCGTCGGCGGTGAAGACGACGGCACCCGTCGCCGCGCCCGGCGAGGCCGGCAGACCCTTGGCCGCGACGGCGACGTTCTTCCGCAGCTTGGCGTCGAAGATCGGGTGCAGCAGCTGGTCGAGCGCCTGCGGCTCGACCTTGAGCAGCGCTTCCCGCTTGGTGAGAACGCCCTCCTCGCAGAGGTCGACGGCGATGTTCACTGCCGCGAAACCCGTCCGCTTGCCGTTGCGGGTCTGCAGCATGTAGAGGTGGTTCTCCTGGATGGTGAACTCGAAGTCCTGCACGTCCTTGTAGTGCCGCTCCAGGCGGGTCGTGATCTCACGCAGCTGCCGGTAGGCCTCGGGCATCAGCGTCTCGAGGTCCTTGATCGGGTGCGGGGTACGGATCCCGGCGACCACGTCCTCGCCCTGCGCGTTCTGCAGGAACTCGCCGTAGAACTCCTTGGCGCCGGTGGAGGGGTTGCGGGTGAAGCCCACGCCGGTGGCCGAGGTGTCGCCCATGTTGCCGAACACCATGGTCTGCACGTTGACCGCGGTGCCCAGGTTGTGCGGGATGTCGTTCAGCTTGCGGTAGGTGATGGCGCGCGGGTTCATCCACGACTTGAACACCGCGTCGCGGGCGCCGACCAGCTGTTCGCGGGGGGCCTGCGGGAAGGGGCGGTTCGTCTCCTTCTGCACGACCGCTTTGTAGCGCACGATCACCTCGTCGAGAGCCCCCTCGTCGAGGTCGACGTCCGCCCTGGCACCGTGCTTCTTCTTGACGGCGGCGAGCTCGTGCTCGAACTCGTCCTTGTCGATCTCGAGCACGACGTTGCCGAACATCTGGATGAAGCGGCGGTAGCTGTCCTTGGCGAAGCGGCCGTTGCCCGTCTTCGTCTTGACGCCCTCGACGGACTGGTCGTTCATGCCGAGGTTGAGGATCGTGTCCATCATGCCCGGCATCGAGAACTTGGCGCCGCTGCGCACGGACACCAGCAGGGGGTCGCTCGCGTCGCCGAGCTTCTTGCCGATCAGTCCCTCCAGCCTGGCCAGGGCCGCGTCCATCTGCTGGTCGACCTCGGGCGGCAGCCCGCCCTTCTCGTAATAGGCGTTGCAGGCCTGGGTGGAGATGGTGAAGCCGGGCGGGACCGGCACGCCCGCGTTGGTCATCTCGGCGAGGCCGGAGCCCTTGCCACCGAGCAGGTCCTTCATGTCCTTGTTGCCGTCGGCCTTGCCGCCGCCGAAGAAGAAGACGTATTGGGTCACGACATACCTCCGAGCCTCGAAATGTCCGCGATTCGATAGAAGAGTGAGAGCGTCGTCTTGAGAAGGGCGAGCCGGTTGCCGCGCTGCGGCTCCTCCGCCATCACCAGGACGTCGTCGAAGAAGCGTCCCACCGGGGCCCGCAAACCTGCAAGGCCACGGAGCTGCTCGTCGTAGGTGCCTGTCGTCGCCGCCTGCAGGCGCGAGGCCGTGTCGAGCAGCTGCCGCTCGGCCTCGCTCTCGAACAGCGCGGGGTCCACCCTCGCCGCGGGCTTCGCCTGGGTGAGGATGTTCTTCGCGCGCTTGAAGGCCTCGGCCAGCGCGGCGAAGTCCTGCGTCACTTCCCGGCGGACCCGCTGCAGGGCCTCCACCCGGCGCAGCGCGTCGACCGGATCGCGCAACGCCTCGCGCTCCGGAGCCGCCAGCACGGCCGAGACCTCGTCCGCAGCGAAGCCGCGCGCCTCGAGCACGTACGCGAGCCGGTCCACCAGGAACGTGGCGGCGACGGCGGCGGTCTTTTCCGCGGGCTGCTTGAGCCCGGGGTACCCTGCGATCGCCATTCCGAGCAGGGCCTCGAGGTCGGGCGCGGGCTCGCCCGGCTTCGGTCGCCAGAAGTCGAGCGCGGCACGCACCGCGCCCTGCCCAGCCCGGCGCAGCCCGAACGGGTCACGGCTGCCGGTCGGGCTCTCGCCGATGCCGAAGTACCCGGCGAGGGTGTCGAGCTTGTCGGCGAGCGAGACTGCGGCGAAGACCCGCGCCTCGCCGTCGCGACCGGCGAATGCGGCCGCCGGGTCGGCGTCGGGTTCGACCGCCACCGGCAGGTGGTGCCAGCGCACGGCGGTCGCCACCTCGGCCGGGGCGCCCTCCGCCTCGAGGTAGAGGCCGCCCATGACGCCCTGCAGCTCCGGGAACTCGCGGACCATCAGCGTGACCAGGTCCGCCTTGGCCAGCCGCGCGGCCTGCGCCGCCGCGATGCACGCGGGGCCGTCGAGCAGGCCGAGGCGCCCCATCTCCGCCACCAGCCGCTCGGTCCTCACCGCCTTGTCGCGGTAGGTCCCCAGGCCCTGGTGGAAGGTGACGCCGGCGAGCTCCTCGACCCGGGCGGCGAGCGGCCGCTTGCGGTCCTCGGCCAGGAAGAACGCGGCATCGCGGAGGCGGGCGACCACCACCCGCTCCATCCCACGGACGATCTCCGTGCCGCAGGCGCCGTCGCCGTTGACGACCGCGGCGAAGCGGGTGATGGTGCCGTCCGCGTCCCGCAGCGAGATGTACTTCTGGTGGTGCACCAGCACCGTCTCCAGGACCTCGGCCGGGAGCGCGCGGAACTCGGCGGGGATCCGCCCCACCAGCACCGTCGGGTACTCGACGAGGTCCCGCCACTCCTCGCGCAGGCCGTGGTCCTCGAAGCGGGCGCCGCCGGAGGCCGCGGCCAGGCCCGCGTCGATGCGCGCCAGGCGCTCGGTGGGGTCCACCAGCACGCAGCGCTCGCGGAGGCGCTCGCGCAGCTCGGCGAGCGAGCCCACCTCGATCGGCTCGCCGCCGCAGCCCTTGGGCAGGAATCGGTGCCCGCGCGTCGTGCGGCCGCTCTCCACCGCGACGTCTACCTGTGCGCCGCCCTCGAGCGCGTGGATGGCGAAGGGGACGACCTGCCCGTCCACCAGCAGCACCAGCCAGCGGATCGGCCGTCCGAAGGGGAAGGCACCGCGGCCGTCGTCGAGCCAGGCGTCCCAGCTCATGCGCTTGGGGAAGGCCAGCGCCCGCAGAACGGAGGCCAGCAGCCCCGGCACCACGTCCGCCGTGGACCGCCCGGCGGTGCCACGGAGGAAGAGCAGGTACGCCTCGGCGGGTTTCGCAGGGTCCTTGGCCGCGACGCGCAGGGCGTCGACCGCGACGCCGTTCTTGCGGGCGAACCCCTGGGCTGCTGCCGTCCAGGCGCCGGAGGCGTCCTTCGCCACCTTGAGGGCGGGACCCCAGACCGGCTCCTCGCGGTCGGGCTGGCGGGCGGCCACCTCCGCCGCCAGCACCAGCCGCCGCGGCGTGTAGAGAGCGACAGCGCTCGGGGCGTCGATGCGCTCCCGCGCGGCCGCTTCCAGGAAGCGCGCCCGCAGCTGCTCGGCGAGCCCGCAGAGCCAGGGCGCCGGCATCTCCTCGCAGCCGATCTCCAGCAGCAGCTCAGCCACGGGTGCTCCCGGGCTCCGCCGCCGGTGCGACCGCGTCGACAGAGGCCCTTGCCACCGCGCAGGCGAGCTTGCGGATCTTGAGGATCATGCCCGCCCGCTCGGTCACGGAGATGGCACCGCGGGCGTCGAGCACGTTGAAGGCGTGCGAGCTCTTGAGGCACCAGTCGTAGGCGGGCAGGTAGGTGCGCCCGCCCGTCGTCTCCAGCAGCCGCCAGCCCTCGGCCAGCGCTGCCTCGAAGCTGCGCCGGTGCAGCTCGACGTCGGCGAGCTCGAAGGAGTAGCGCGAGAGCTGGAACTCCTCCTCGTGACGCACGTCGCGGTACAGGACGTCGCGGGACCAGCGCAGCGCGTAGACGTCGTCGACGTCCTGCAGGTACATGGCCATGCGCTCGAGCCCATAGGTGATCTCGCCCGAGATCGGGTGGAGGTCGATGCCGCCCGCCTGCTGGAAGTAGGTGAACTGCGTGATCTCCTGGCCGTCGAGCAGGACCTGCCAGCCGATCCCCCAGGCGCCGAGGGTCGGCGACTCCCAGTTGTCCTCCTCGAAGCGCACGTCGTGGGCTGAGGGTTCGATGCCGATCGCCTTCAGGCTGTCCAGGTAGCGGTCCTGGATGTCGGCCGGCGGCGGCTTGAGGATCACCTGGAACTGCTCGTGCTTGTAGAGCCGGTTCGGGTTCTCGCCGTAGCGGCCGTCGGCCGGCCGCCGCGAGGGCTGCACGTAGGCGACGTTCCAGGGACGGGGCCCCAGCACCCGGAAGAAGGTCTCGGGGTGCATGGTGCCCGCGCCCACCTCGGCGTCCCAGGGCTGGTGGACGAGGCAGCCCCTCTCCGACCAGAAGCGCTGGAGGGCGAAGACGATCTCCTGCAGCGTCACCGGGCCTCCCGGCGCGCCTCGCGGATCACCCGCGGCCCCCGCAGGTCGCGCTCGAGGTGCTCGGCCACGCGGTCGCGGTGGAACGACTCGAGCTCCGCGGACCCGGCTGCCGGCCAGCCGCTGAACGACTCCGGCGGCTGACGAAACAGGTCCGCCAGCAGCGCCGCCGCCGGGGCCGACAGCACCGGCCCCGAAGCCGGTCGGCAACCGTCGCAGACGAAGCCCCGGGTCGGCCGGTCGTAGGTCAGCGGGCCGTCGGCCAGCGCTCCCCCGCAACGGGCACAACGCTCGAGCGAGGGGTACAGCCCGTGCAGCCGCAACAGCCAGGCTTCCAGGTAGCGGCTCAGGAGGTCCGGCGTCGCCCCCTGCTCGGCGGCCCGCACCACCGCCAGGGCCAGCCGGTAGACCTTCTCCTCCGCGAAGCCGTCGAGGCAGAAGGCGTCGAGCATCTCGGCACAGCCGAGAAGGGCGAGAGCCGACTCCAGGCTGCGCTCCCCGGCCCGGAACGCGGAGTGCAGGAGCTCGGCCTGCCCGAGGCGGAAGAGCTCCGCTCCCTCGCGGCCGTACAGGGTGGCGCGGATCTGCGACAAGGGCTCGAGCGCCGACTGGTAGCGCGGATGTCCGCCACGGGCGCCGCGTGCCACTGCGCGCAGCTTCCCTCGCTCCCGCGTCAGGAGCACGACAATCTTGCTCGTCTCCCCCAGCTTGTAGCCCCGGAGGACCAGGGCCTCAGTGTTGAGCAGAGGCATGGATGCTGCGGCAGTCCACAAACCCACGCACGATAGCACAGCGACACCGTCATTTCCTGATACATTGGGCCCTCCGGCAGGACCTGCCATATGTGGATCGACTGGAGGCGATTCGTCGTGATACTGGCGCTCGGCGCCGGCGCGGGCCTCGCCTGGAATGCCTTCTCGGGCCGCGGCTTCGCGCTCACGCGCAGCGTGCTGGCGCAGGCCGGCGACGAGCTGGTCAGGGCGCAGGAAGCCAGGGTGCTGCTGGACAGGGGCGCCCTGTTTCTCGATGCGCGGCCGCGCGACTTCTGGCGGATGAGCCGCATCCCCGGCTCGCTCCCCCTGCCCGAGGACGATTTCGACAGGTCCTTCCCGCCGCTCGAGCCGGCCCTGCGCCGCGCCAGGGCGGTGGTGGTGTACTGCAGCGGCTACGGCTGCGAGGCCAGCCTCGTGGTCGCCCGAAAGCTGCGGGAGCACGGCATCGACGCAGCGGTGCTCGACGAGGGGCTGCCGGCCTGGGAGGACGCGAAGCTGCCGCTGGACCGGGAGCCGAAGCCGTGATGGCGCCGCTGCGGTCGCGCGGGGTGCAACTGGTCCTGCGGGTGCTGCTCGGAGGCTTCTTCGTCTACGCCAGCGTCGACAAGATCCTGGACCCGGCCGCCTTCGCCCGCGTCGTCTACCAGTGGCAGGTCGTCGGACCGCTCTACTCGAACCTGGTGGCGGTGACGCTGCCCTGGGTGGAGCTGCTGGCCGGAGCGCTGCTGGTGCTGGGCGTCTGGAAGCGCGAGTCGGCGCTGGTCATCGCCCTGCTCCTCTCCGTGTTCCTGGGCGCCGCCGCCTCCGTGCTGGCACGCGGGATCGATGTGGAGAACTGCGGCTGCACCTCGCTCGCCCGGAGCGAGGCGACCGCCCCGGGATGGCCGCCGTCCTGGGCGCGCGGCGTCGGCTGGTTCCTGGTCAGCCGCGACCTGCTGATGCTGGGCGCGGCGGCGCTGCTCGCCTCCACCGACGACCGACGACGGGCGGCCGCGGAGCGCCACGCCGCCACGCCCGCGGTCTGAGCCGGCCATTGAGCGACGCGACCACCCGCGGCGTGCGCGTGCAGGTGCAGAGCGCGTACGTCCCCGAGCGCAGCGCCCCGCAGGAGGGCCGCTACTTCTTCGCCTACCGCATCCGTATCTCCAACCTGGGCGAGCAGACCGTGCAGCTCATCAGCCGGCGCTGGGTGATCACCGACGCCGACGGCAACGTCGAGCGCGTGCAGGGACCGGGGGTGGTCGGCGAGCAGCCGGTGCTGGAGCCGGGAGAGTCCTTCGAGTACACCAGCTTCTGCCCGCTGCCGACCCCCATCGGCTCGATGCACGGCAGCTACCAGATGGTGACGGCGGGCAACACCCACTTCGACGCGGAGATCGCTCCCTTCTCGCTGGCCGTGCCGACGGCGCTGAACTGAACCGGGCGAGGGACAGCGGGCGGGAAGGCCGGCACTCCTTCGGAGTCCTGCCTAGATGAGGACTTGCGAGCAGCGGGGCTTCGGCACGTACCAGCGAGGATCAGCCGACGATCCAGTCGCCTTCGAAGAGGATCTCGGAGTCGCCGGTCTGCTTCAGGCTGCCGTTCTCGGGCCAGTCGATCTCCAGCGTGCCGCCGTCGCAAACGGCGCGCAGAAGGCGCTCCGCGCGGCCGGTGACGATCGCGGCCACGGCCGCGCTGGCCGCGCCCGTCCCGGAGGCCTGCGTGTAGCCGACCCCGCGCTCCCAGAAGCGCACGCGTATCTCCTGGCGGGAGAGGACGGTGACGAACTCGACGTTCGTGCGCTGCGGGAAGAAGGCATGCCGCTCCAGGGCCGGGCCCAGCTCGAAGAGGAGCGAGTCGTCGGCCACCGTGTCGCGGAACACCGCGCAGTGCGGGTTGCCCATGGAGGTGGCGGTCACCCGCACCGTCCGCCCCCCCGCCTGCAGCGGGTGGTCGACCACCCGCTCGCTCGGCGGCTCCAGGGCGACGGGCACGTCCCGGCTGCCGAGCGCCGGGCGGCCCAGGTCCGTCGCGATGCGATATGTGGTGCCGCCGACCTTCGTCACCTCGACCGCCTTGGGCCCGACCACGGTGTGCACCACGTGTCGCGGGTCGGCCCATCCACGGCTGACCGCGAGGGCCGCCAGGCAGCGCACGCCGTTGCCCGAGACCTCCCCCGGCAGGCCGTCAGCGTTCACCAGCCGAAAGCGCACGCCGTCCGGCTCGGGCGCATGCAGCACGACGCCGTCGCCGCCGATGCCCCGGTGGCGGTCGCAGAGGTGCCGCGTCCACGCGGCCCTGTCGGCGGGGGCCTCGGCTTCGGCCACCAGGATGAAGTCGTTGCCCAGGCCGTGGGCCTTCGTGAACCTCATCGCCGCTTGGTGCCGCTCGAAGCCTCGGGCGGCGGGAAGGTGGCGACCTCGAGCACCTCCTGGCCCGCGAAACCGGCAGGCTCCCAGTGTGTGCCGGCGTCGGGCGTGTGGAACAGACCGCGGTCGGTCGCCAGGAACGCCTCGGGCCCGCCTCCGGCACCGAGCGGGAAGAGCAGACAGGCGGGACGCCCGGGGCTCGTCGACAGGCGCTCCCAGCTCCGGCCGGCATCGGTCGAGCGGTAGAACCCGGTCTCGCCCGCCGCGTAGAGGAACGGCCCCAGCCAGGCGAGGTCGCGCACCCGCTCGCCACCGAGACCCGCAGCGCTCCAGGTGTCGCCGCCGTCCGGCGAGCGGTAGACCCCTCCCGAGGCCGGTGCCGCGAACAGCACCGGATCCACTGCGAAGAAGGAGGACACGGCGATCGCCCCGACGGGACCCTCGGGCAGGCCGGCCCCCGGTCCCGCGAACTGCACGCCCTCGTCCCGGCTGACGAGGACGCCGCGCCCGCCGGCCGCCACCAGGGCCGGCCCGGGCCACTCCAGACGGTGCACAGCCGTGCCGGCGAGGCCGGTCCCCGAGAAGGTGCGCCCGCCGTCGCGCGAGCGCAGCAGCCCGGCCTCG
>Ga0335069_10001297_pt1 | contig 40455 bp, 44 predicted proteins | sample Lox_Sample_11_FD_206714 | JGI IMG/M metagenome (GOLD analysis project Ga0335069, IMG submission 206714) | Soil microbial communities from Loxahatchee National Wildlife Refuge, Florida, United States - Lox_Sample_1.1 | ecosystem: Environmental > Terrestrial > Soil > Wetlands | place: USA...
CCCACGTCGACCCGGCCGTTGCCACTTGGCGCTGCCTTGACCTCGGCTCGCTTCATCGCCAATACTTCCCCCGTTACCCCAAGGGGGGTCACGTTCTACCCATCGATCCCTAAAGCCCCCGCCGTCGCCCACAACCGGAAAACAGCCCGGGTCTCATTCCTGCGATTTTGGTTCGCAAACTTGCGGCAGCAAGCAATATACGCCAGTCGGCTTGCTTCAGAAACCGCCCAAATCCTAGCCGGTTCCACCGTTGATCTCTTTCGCGCACGAAGTCTGCTTTACTCCCCGCCCGTCCGCATATACATATAGGGGAGATGACACATGAAGAGACGATTACCGCCAGCCAAGTTGAGCGAGTGGATTGAGTTCTGGTGGCTCTATGTCATCGACCCCACGTTCCGCGCCGCGCCGAACAAGCGCAAAGCCTACTTCGAGCATCGCCTCGGCAAGATCTACAACCTGCCCTGCTTCTGATCTTCCCGATCCGTAGGGAACCGATCAGACAGCGATCTATCTGGCGACGACAATCCCCGCCTTGGCGGCTTTGGACAGCAGCACGTCCAGATTCTCCACGCAGAAGCGCGACCACGATTCGTAACGAGACGGATCTTTCACCGCTTCCTGGATCGAAATGAACTCCGGGCCGACGATGCCGCTGCGTCTCCCCGCGACGTCTTCGTCGGGGACCTGGGCAATATGCACGACGCCAAAATGCACCGCACCAACGTCCGTGCTGTCATCGTTGATAACTGCCACCGCGGCTTCTTTCACCTCGCCAACATCTACTTCCTCCACCAACTCACGCCGCATGCCGTCTTGATAACCGCGGTCGCTGGCGAACAGCCCGTGGTCTTCCTCGGAGATGTGTCCTCCAATTCCGAGGGAATATAGTCCGTGTAAGCGGGTTTCTTGGCCGCCTTTGCCCCGTCGATATCGCAGGACCCGTCCATTACAGAAAAGGAGGACATAGGGGATGAGTTGCTTGTAACGCTTGTCGTCTTCGGCATCCGACCGGTTCAGGTACAGCAGGTTCGCCGAGGCGGTGACAACGGGCAGGTATCGCTCGACGGCAAGGCTCAGGCCCTGAAACACGCCGAGTTGCTCGAGCAATTCCCGCCGAAAACAAAGCACGCGTTCGTCTGCTGGCATAGGTGAACATCCATAATGGGAAACACGATAGACCGCCAGCCTAAAGATTGGACGTCGCAACAAATGACCGCATCGTCGACCAGCTCCTCAGCACGCCGCCACAATTTCGATTTCGATCAACGCGTCCTTGGGCAGGCGGGCGACCTGCACCGTGGAACGGGCCGGCGGATCTTTGACGAAATACTTCGCGTAGACCTCGTTCATGGCGGCGAAGTTGTTCATGTCGCTCAGGAAGACCGTGGATTTCACGACATTGCCAAAATCCAGGCCCTGCGATTGCAGCAGGCCGCGAATGTTGTCGAGGACGCGGGTCGCCTGCTCGGCAATCCCGCCCGCGACCATGTTACCCGTGGCCGGGTCGAGCGGGATTTGGCCGGCGCAAAACAGAATGTCGCCGGCCCACACGGCCTGTGAATAGGGTCCAATCGCTTTCGGCATCGCATCAGTCACGACGATTTTTCGTTTCATTTGTTGTCTCCGTTGTTCGATTCGTCGAATTTTCCAGCCGCCACGCCAGCCATGCGGCCATTGCCAGCAAAACAAAATCTTCGCCCAGCGCCAGTACGCCCACCTTCCGCGCCTCGACAGTGCCGAAGCAGCCGCACCGGATGTCGTACCCGTGAGCCAGTGCCCACGCGATCGCCACCAGGAACACGACCATCATCGCGGTGATCACCCACGCGCTCGCGCGTTTCCAGACGCCGGCGATCAACAGTCCGCCCGCGAGCAGCTCGATCCACGGCAACGTGATCGCAACAGTGTTGGCCAGGGCTCGCGGCGGGACATGATAGTTCCCCACGTCCTGGGCAAATTGTGTCAGGTCGGGGACGTACGAGAGCCGTATCGCGCGGGATTCACCGAGAGGCATGCTCCAGGACCAGGCGTGGACGCTGGCAGTGGCAGTTCCCGGCGCGCTTTTGCCGTGGCTGAGTTGCACATTGCCGATCTTGGCGACGGCCGAAGCAATGAACACTCCGCCGATGATCCACCGAAAAATCAGGTTGATGATTCTCACGGATCGGCCCCCGAATGCGTGAGCAGCCCGGCGGTGTGCCAGGTGGTCCAGCCGTTGACCAGCAGCCGCACATGTTGATAGCCGAGTTCGCGCAGGCGGTCCATGAGCCGATGACTCAGGTCGCAGTCCAAACCGTCGCAGTACGCGACAATCGTCGAATCCGTCGTCAGCATCGCCTGAATTTGGGGATAGTGGTCGTCGAATTCGTCGATGGGCAGGCTCAACGCGCCGGCGATGTGGCCGGCCTCATAATCGGCGGTGGCGCGCGCATCGAGAAAAAAGACCGTGCCACTATTCCACAGCGTCTTTGCTTCGTCCAGGGACACGACATCCCGAGCGTGTGGCGGCGCCTTGAGAGGCGTGAGGATCGGGACGCGCCGCGGCGAAACCGCATTGGCCGCCAGACCCAGAGCCGCCCCGGCCAACACGATGATTGACGCCTGGCGGAACGTGCGTCCTGTCCGCCGGTCGGCTACGAGTGCCGGGCGATCATCCTCGGTATCGTAGGCTTCCTTCAAACGCTACGGCAGCGGTGGATGCGAATTGATGTTTCTCAGCACGGTGATCGTGACGGGCACGACGACCTTGGGCTGGAGCGATGTATTCGTCTCAAAGCTGATCGTCCCCCGCTCAGACTGCTGCGGCAGCGTCGTGAGCCTGGCCACCACCGAGTACACCTTGCCGGTGTCCACGGGCACGAGTTCCAGGGTCATGTCCGCCAGGCTCGTGCTCAGATTGGTAATCTGGAGGGGGTGATTGGTGGTTGCCGAGGAGACCGAGATGCGGCGCACCGACAACTGCTCGGAATTCGCCGTCTGGTTGGTTTGGATCGTGATGGGCCAGAACAACGACTCCTGAGACAGGATGACATCCCCGAGCAGGCGACCGCTGACGAATACCGTCGCCGCGGGTTGGGTGATGCCGTCGAGAAACACCTTCACACTGTCGTTGAGGGCGCCCGGGGCTCCTTTGGCGTCAACATCAATGAGGAGCTTGGCCGAGGACTGGTCATTGGTGCCTTCGACGGGCACGACGCGCACCGTCAACCGCTTGTCGCTGGGTTGCGCGCTGGTGACCACGAGCTTCTGGCCATCCGTCCGATGCAGGGTTACGGCGAGATTCGTTGTCGACCCCTGCTTCAGGACCCCGAGCTGAAACTGCGCGGGCGTCACATCCACGAGCTGCCGCATTTCGACTTTGATGCCGAGACTGACCGACGAGGCCTGCGGGTCGTTGGAGGGTAAGGTGATGTGCTTCTCGAGATGACCGCGCTGGCCGGCCACGCGGACCTGGAAGCCGAGCCGACCGGTTTCCCCGGGCTGCAGGACGTTCGTGCTCAGGCTGGCGACGGTGCACCCGCAGGATGGCTGGGGCTTGCCGATCGTCAATTGGCCCGAGCCCACGTTCTGGAACGTGAACGTGCCGGTCACGGAATCGACCAGAGATGTCGCGCCGAAGTCGTACACGGTCTTATCGAAGTGGATTTTGGGCCCGGCCGTGGAAGCGTTGGTTGCGTCCGCACGGGCGACGCCGACGGCCGCCATCGCCATGACTACTACTGCGAGCAATTGTCGGTTCATGTGTGGTTCCTATAGTATCTATATTTTCGTTGACCCTGGGTATCAACCGCATCTTACCCGGCCCCGGAGCATCTGGCAAGTGCTAGTCTTCAGCGATTTCACGCGGAAAACAGTTGCATTTGGCCGGGGTCCGGTCGAAAATTTCTCGCTGATTTTGGACAGCCACCATGCATTTCCCATTCAATTTTTTCATCCAATTTCTGGCGGCGGCGGCGACCGGCCCCGAGTCGCTGTCGGAGGCCCAGCTTATCGCGCGCTATCCGGTCCTCGGCGTGGCGACGTTCGTGCTGCTGGTGGTCGGGTTGTTGTGCGACTTGTACCTGTTGCTCCGAGTCGTCCGGCCGGCCCTGTCTGATAGCCCGTCGGCGGGCGGGACTCCCTCGCTCCAAATCGACGCCAAGCCATGGAACATGAGGGACTTGCTGGTGTCCAGTGCGCTGGTTGCCTTGCTGCTGGTGGGCGAGATTACGGTCGCACTGATCTTTCAGGTTGCTCATCGGGATGTGGAAGATGCGCTGCCCTGGTTGCTGGCCATGGACATGGCGTTGCGCGTTGCCGTCCTGTTCGGGTTTGTGGCGTTCTTTCGCCAACGCGGCATCGATTGGCGACGCGCCATCGGCCTCCGCCGGGTTGCCCCGGCGAGAGCCATCGGGTTCGGCGCGACCTGTTTCCTGGCGGTGCTTCCTCCCGTGTTCGTCGTGATCGCGGGCTACTCCCAATTCTGTCGCCTGGTGGGGATCAGGGAGGAAACGCAGGACATCGTTGCCAGCCTCGCGACTTCGGACTCGATGGCGGTGGTGGTGCTGATCGCGGTGTTTGCCGTCGTGGTCGCGCCCGTGTTCGAGGAATTCCTCTTTCGCGGTTTCGCCTATCCCGTGCTCAAACGGCGGTGGGGCGCGCTGACAGCGTTGATGGTCGTCTCAGTGGCATTTGCCGCCATTCACTTCGATCTGTCGTCGTTGGCGCCGCTGTTCGCCCTGGCGGTCGGGCTCGGGCTGGCCTACGAACTGACCGGCTCGCTGTTGACGCCGATCACCATGCACGCGCTGTTCAATACCGCCAACGTCGCGATGATCCTCTACGTGCGGGCGCATTCATGAAGCGTCGCGAACCCAACGGCTCGTCGGTTCAAGACCTGGGAGAATTCGGTTTGATCCGCCAGCTTCGTCGGCTCGTCGGTTCCGCCGATAAGTCGGTCGCGGTGGGGATCGGCGACGACTGCGCCGTGCTCCGTGGCCGCGATCCGCGCCGGTACTATCTGTATACGTGTGACCCGGTCGTGGAGGGCATTCACTATCGAGAGGCCGCCGCGCCGCGCCGGGTTGGCTGGAAAGCCATGGCCCGCAATCTCAGTGATATCGCCGCGATGGGCGGCAGGCCGCGCTGGGCGGTCGTCAGTATCGGGTTGCGGCCCGGCACCGACGTGCGCTGGGTGAAACAACTTTACGCGGGTCTTCAAGCGGCCGCGAAACAGTTCGGCTGCCGGATTGTGGGCGGCGACACCACACATGTGCGGCACGAACAATTCGTCGTCGTGGCGTTGATCGGCGAGGTCGAGAAATCCCGGATCGTGCTTCGCCGCGGCGCGAAGATCGGCGATTCCGTGATGGTCACGGGCACGCTTGGCGGGTCGTGGCGCGGGAAGCATCTGTCCTTCATCCCGCGGATTCGCGAAGCGCGGTGGCTGGTCACGCATTTCCCCGTGCACGCGATGATTGACCTGAGCGACGGATTATCGAACGATCTGCAGCGGTTGGCGGAGGCCAGCCCGCGCGGGACGGCGTTCGAGATTCATGCCGCCGATATTCCCCTCTCGCGGGCGGCGCGGAGAAGCCTGGCCGCCGCACTCAACGACGGCGAGGATTTCGAGTTGCTGTTCACCATCGACCCGCGACATGTGACCGCCCTCCGACAGAAATGGGCCCGGCGGTTCCGCACGGAATTGACCGAGATCGGTCGCGTCGTGAAATCCAGGCACAGGGTCGCGCTGATCGGGCGTGACGGCTCCCGAAAACGTCTGCTGGCGGCTGGCTATGATCACTTCGCAACGCATTGACACGCGCCGCCCGGAAGAAACGGTCGGTTTCGGCGAACGACTCGGTCGCGAGTTGCAGGCGGGCGACGTGGTCGCGCTGGTGGGCGAGCTGGGCGCGGGAAAGACCGCGCTGGTCAAGGGCATCGCGCGCGGACTGGGGATTACGCAGGAAGTGACCAGTCCCACGTTTACGTTGATTCATGAATATACCGGCGGCCGGCTGCCGTTGTTTCACATCGATCTGTATCGGCTCGATAACCTCGACCAGGTGGTGGCGATCGGGATTGACGACTACCTGAGCGGCCCCGGTGTGACGGCCATCGAGTGGTCGGAGAAGATGGAGCCGCTGTTGCCGGCGAGCGCGACGCGGATCCGGCTCACGGCGCTCGACGACAACGTTCGGCGCATCGAGGTGGCGTGATCACCCTGGCCATTGACACCTCGACGGCGCGCGGCGCGGTGGCGTTGTTGCGCGACGACAAGCCGCTGGGCGAAGAATGGTTCGATCGCTCCCAGACCGGCCAGAATCTTTTCGACGCAGCGGCCCGGTTGCTGTCGGAGCACCGTCTCGGCCCGGCAGACCTGGAATTGCTGGCTGTCGGCCTCGGACCGGGATCGTTTACCGGAATCCGCGCGGGCATCGCTGCCGCCAAGGGGCTGGCTCTGCCGCGACAACTGCCGATCAAAGGCGCAAGTAGTTACGATGCGCTCGCGTTGACGGCGCTCCCGAAGATGCCGCGGGATTGCCCGCAGATATGCGTCCTCGGCGACGCGCGCCGGGACGAAATCTATTACGCGCTGTACGATCGCGAGGGCCGGCCGGTCAAGGAATGCCGGATCGCCGCGATCGAGGCCCTGGCCGACGAGGTTCAGCAGCCGATTTGGTTTGTCAGTTCCGAGATCGAACGATACAAGAAGGACCTGGTGACGCTGTTGGGAGGTTTCGCGTCGATTGCGGAGGCGCCGGTGTATCCGAGCGCCGCGGCGGTGGGCGGGCTGGCAATTCACCGTTTTCGGGGCGATAATAATCGCGGCGACGAGACCATCGAACCCATTTATTTGCGTACGCCACAGTACAAGGTGATCGGAGCATGACAGAACCGAGCGCAAAACCACAGCCGCAGTGGTCGGCACAACCGGAGCCGGGCGAGCCGATTGTCGATACGGGCCAGAAGGCGTTCCATGTCAACCTCGACTCGACGAAGTACGGCACGTTTGCCGAGATCGGCGCGGGCCAGGAGGTCGCCCGGTGGTTTTTCCGCGTTGGCGGCGCAGCGGGCACGGTGGCCAAAACGATTTCCGCCTACGACAAGACCGTCAGCGATGCGATCTATGGTTCCACGGATCGCTACGTGAGCCGGCGGCGGCTGCAGCAGATGCTCGATTACGAGTACAATCTGCTGATCGAACGGCTCGACGCGGCGCGCGGCGCGACAACCTGTTTCTTTGCGTTTGCCAACACGGTTGCCGCCCGCAGCTACACGCGCAAGGATGACTCCAACGGCTGGCTGGGCATCAAGTTTCAAGCCGCGCCCCGCGCCGAACCGTCGCAGGTAATGATCCACGTGCGGATGTTGGACGAGGAAAACGTGCGCGAACAGGAGGCGCTCGGGATCATCGGGGTGAACCTGATCTACGGGGCCCTGTTTCATTTCGAGCGGCCGCAGTACCTGATCACCTCGCTGCTCGACCACCTCAGCAAGAGCCGGGTCGACGTGGACATGATCAAGTTCTCCGGGCCGGCGTTCGCGAAGGTCGATAACCGATTGATCAGCCTGCAACTGGTCGAGCAAGGGCTGACCGAGGCGGTGATGTTTACGGTGGATGGCGAGGTCGTGCAGCCCTCGGAGGTGCTATACAAGAAGCCGGTGCTGGTCGAGCGCGGCACGTTTCGGCCGGTGAACAATTTGCACGTCGACATGCTGGAATGCGCACGGCGGCAGTTCATGGCGTCGGCGCCCGAGAACAGGGACGCGGTGGTGTTGATGGAGATCACGATGCGCAACCTGCTCCAGAACGTGAACATTCAGCCGGCGGATTTCCTAGCCCGCGTCGACACGATCGGGACGATTGGCAAGACGGTGATGGTCACGCGGCATGGCGAATTCTTCCGCGTCGTGGAGTATCTGCGGCGTTCCACGCAGAGCGCCATCGGCATGGCCGTCGGGATGCCGACCGTGCAGGAACTGCTCGATGAGCGGTATTATACCGAGCTGCCAGGCGGCTTGCTCGAAGCGCTGGGACGGCTTTTCGAAGGACCGGTGCGGTTGTACGTGTACCCGCGCAAGGAAGCCAATGAGAAGCTGATCACAACGGAGAACATTCCCGTGCCCGAAAACATGCGGCATCTGCTGGCCCATCTCTGGGCCAACCATCTCATCGAGGACCTTCAGGGCATCAATTTCAAGAATCTCGACATCAACTACAGCGACCTGCTGAAGAAAATCCGCGCGGGCGATCCCGCGTGGGAAACCATGGTCCCGGCGTCCGTCCGCGACATCATCAAATCCCGCCACTACTTCGGCTACGGCGGCGGCAACGAGGAGTGAGGTTCGGCGCGCACGGTCGCCGATCTGTCCTGGGCGTTGATCACGCCGGTTTTTGTTGAGAACTGGACACGGTTCTTGCTCTTCAGTAAGTATATGAGGACGATGACGACAGCGCGGAAGTTCATCGGTATTTTGGCTGTGGTGGTTTTGGTCCGCGGAATCGCGTGGGGACAAATCAGAGACGCGACCAACCAGCCGGCGTTGTCCATGCCGGGCGCGGAGGCCGTCACGAACGCGCCCGCGATACCTTTCCGGACCGACCCGCAGCTGCCTCCGCTGATCCGGCCGCAACAATCACCGGCCGCGCTCGCACCACAACAGCCAGCGATCACCGTGCCGCAAGCCGTGCCCGTGCAGATTCCATCGGCGGCGGCGCCGGCGCCCGCGTTTTCACCCGCGGCGGCTCCCCCGCTGCGTCCGATGCCGCTGAACATCCCGACGACCCGGGACCTGATCACCAAATCCATGGCGTCGGCCCCTGGAGGTTCGCGGGACAGGCTCAACGCCGTTTCGTCGGGCGCGCTGTTGCTGACGCCGACCAATTCCGCCGGGATGAACGGCAGCGGCCTGGCCTTTCCACCAGCGGATTCAAACACTGACCAGACGAACTACTGGCGCCACAACGGCTCGACCATGGACGGTGTGACGTATCATTGACAGGCGGGCGAGAGCCGGGCACTGGCAAATCCCCGAAACCGGGGTAAATTGTACCTTAGACGGACGTGAACGACGGGATGAAGATCAGCAGGCGATTGTGGGTGTTGTGCCTGTGCGCCGCGTTCGCGGTGGGGTGCGGGACGGTGGCGAAAACCCTGGTGATGAACAATCCCAGGGTCGTGAAGGTACTTACTCCCCCGAAACCAGACCGCACGGTCGCGCATGTTGGGCGTGTCGAGTACATCGGCGAGGGCGACGCGCGAATTACGGTGCTCTACGTCAGCGGCACGCCGTACGAGATGGGCTACGAGCAGGGGCAGCTGCTGGCCGACCAGGTGGCGGCGACGATTCGCGACGTGCAGGCGGGCGCGGGCAAGTTTCTGCCGAAAGAGCTCCGCGATTCGAAATTGATCTCGCAACGGGAGAAGGACGACATCATCAGCGACCTGCTCCAGCGCGCTTGGGACATGATGGCCCGATACGCGCCGAAAGAGGACCTGGAAGAAATGGCAGGGTTGGCGGCGGGCAGCGGCATCCCCCTGGATTTGATTCACCAGATGCACGCGATCCCCGACGTGGGCGAATCAAGTTGCAGCGGGATGGTGGCCAGGGGCAGCGCGACGCGCGACGGTCACGTGTACCAACTTCGGATTCTCGATTACGGGGCCAACTTCAACCTCCAGCGGCGTCCGATGATCACGGTGTATCGTCCGACGACCGACAACGCGAACCAGTACGTGACGATCGGCTGGATTGGGTTCGTCGGCGCGATTTCGGGCGTGAACGAGAAGGGCGTGGCGCTGAGCGAGATGGGATTTGGCGTTCCGCCGGGCGGCAAGACGCTGGCAGGCACGCCGATGCCATTTCTGCTGAAGAACGTATTGCGGTACGCCGACAGCGTGGATGAAGGCGCGGCAATCATTCGGGCGGCGCGGCGGACGAATTCGTACGTGTATTTTCTCGGCGACAGGCGCGACGACCCGATCGGCATGATCACGTCCGCGTATCGATGCCTGACCCATCACGCCAACCAAGGCGACACGTTGGTGGTCGACCGTGAAACGATGCCGCAATTTCACGACATGGTGTACGGCGGCCATTATCAGAGCAAGCAGGCGAAGCTGGTGCAACAGATGGCCGGCGCGATTGATGTCGCGGCGATCCAGGAACTGGCGAAGCAGATCGCGATGAAATCGAATTTGCAGACCGTGATTTACGATCTGACGGCGGACAGGATTTGGGTGGCGAATCGCCAGGACAACATTCGCGCTGCCGACCGACCGTATGTGGAGTTTTCGCTCGGCGACGCCTGGAACAAGTCGTCCCGGTACGCGAGCGCGACGGCGGCGACGGCGGCGCATTCGAACAATTGAAAACCGGGGTACGCATCCGCGCAGATTTGACGGCCAGATGAACTCGTTGCGGACAGCGATGATCGTTGCGGTTTTGGGGGCGGGCATTGCATCTGTCGCGTGTGCCGAGACGGCACCGAAAGAGGTGCTTCCGCCAACGACCGTGGCGCGCCCGCCGGTTTCGCCCACGTTGAACGTCACGACCCCAGACGCGGTGACGGTGCCGTCTCCAACTCCGGTGGCCATCACGCCGCAGGTTCCGGCAGCGCCGTTTCAAAACGTGCCACAATCTCTCAAGCCCGGTGTGGTCGAAACGAACAAAGTGCAAGCGGTGACGGCCGGCGAAGCCGCAACATCAAACTCAGCGCCTTCATCGTTGTGGACCCAAACAAATGCCTCGCCGCCATCCGCCTGGGCCAGGAGCGCCCCGACCGCGAGCACAACGTTATCGGCGACCGCTCCCGCCTCCAATTTGTGGTCGGCGCCGTTGCCGAACGCGAAGTTGTGGAATGCGGGCACGGCGACAGGCATCAACGGCACGAAGACCGACTGGAAGTAGAAATGCGCGGTGGAGTTTTGATACACTCCCCGGGCATTTTATGACTCCGCAATCGTATTACCGTTGTTGGGTGGAGGTTGACCTCGACGCCCTCCGCCACAATGTCGCCGCGATCCGCCGCCGCATCGGGTCCGAAGTGAAGCTGATGGCGGTGGTGAAAGCCGATGCATACGGGCACGGGCTCGCGCAAGTGGGCAGCACGCTGATGCAGTGCGGCGTTGACGCGTTTGCGGTGGCGCATTTGTCCGAAGCGCTGGTGCTGCGGCAGATTGGCGGGACGGGCTGGCCGATTCTATTGTTCGGCTCGGCGCTGCCATTCGAGGTGGCGAAGATGGTCGAGCAGAGTATCACGCCGACGATCTCGGCCCTCGATGAAGCCGGGCTGTTTGAGGACGAGGCGCGTCGGCGCGGCAAGACGGTGGACGTGCATGTCGAGGTCGATACCGGGATGGGGCGCGTGGGATTCTGGCACGAGGACGCGATCGGGGCCATTCTGCAAATCGCGAAACTGCCGCATCTGCGGATTGCGGGACTGTACACGCATTTCCCGTCGGCTGATGAGAACCTCGAGGAGACGCGGCGCGAACTGGGCATTTTCCAGAAGATCATTCAGATCGTCGGCAGCGATGGGGTACTGATCCCGTTCATTCACACGTCCAACAGCGCCGCCCTCGTGCGCGTGAAGGAATCACATCTGACGATGGTCAGGCCCGGGCTGTTGCTGTACGGGATTTGCCCCACCGAGGTGGCGTCGGGCGAGTTTCGTCCTCTGCTCTCGTTCAAGGCGCGCGTGGCGTATGTCAAGGATGTCGCCGCAGGCCGCACGATCAGCTACGGCCAGACATTCCTCGCCGAGAGGCCGATGCGCATTGCGACGGTCACGGCGGGTTACGCCGACGGTTTCAGCCGGCATCTGTCGAACAAGGCCGAGGTGCTCGCGGGCGGGAAGCGCTGTCGGGTGGTCGGCCGGGTCACGATGGACCAGATCATGGTGGACGTGACGCAGGTTCCCGACGTGCAATGCGGCGACGAGGTGGTCTTGATCGGTGACCAAGGCACGGCGCGAATTACCGCCAGTGACGTGGCTCGTTGGGAAGACACGATACCGTGGGAAGTACTTTGCGGGATTACCAAGAACGCCCGGGTCGCCCGCGTGTACCGCGGCGCGGCCGCCGCATAGCTCTGCCCGTCGCGCCCGATTGCCAAAGCATTTCGCCGGGCGTATGTTGATCCGGGAACAACAAGGAGCGATATGAAACGGACCACCAAAGCGAAATCAGCGGGCAAACGATCACGTCGAATCAAATGCGCGTGCGCCAGTTGTCAGTGCACGCTGGCCGAGGGCGGCGGCGTGCGGCGGGGCAATCTGGTGTTTTGCAGTGAGACCTGCGCGTCACGCGCGTGCACCGTCGAGGTCTGCGCCTGCGAACACGATTGTTGCGCGGTGTAAGAACATCTGGCGAAGAAGAGCCTGTGTGGGATTTGGGCGATGGAAGAGCGGCGGGTTTCACCGTCCATCCGGGCGACCTATCTGCGTGAGCCGGCGATGCGGCGATTCTTGCGTCTGCGTTTTTGTTCCTTGTGCTTGGCTGATTCCCAGAGCGCGTCCAATTCCTCGAGGGTGCAGTCTTCCAGCCGCCGCCCGCTGGCATGAACCGATGTTTCGATCTGCTGAAACCGCTTCACGAACTTGGCGATGCTACGATTGAGAAGGTCCTCGGCTTGCAGATCCTCGAACCGCGCCAGGTTCACCACCGCAAATAACAGGTCACCGACTTCCTCCTCGAATTGCTTGCGGCTTTTCGACGCGAGCGCGCCCTTGAGTTCCCGCACTTCCTCCTCGACCTTGGCGACCACGTCATCCACCTGCTTCCAGTCAAATCCGACGCGCGCGACCTTGCGCTGCACCTTGTCGGCCTTCAACAGTGCCGGCAGATGCTTCGGCAGGTCTTCCAAGTGGACAATGCTCGATGCGCCCTTCTCGGATTTCTTGATCGCTTCCCATTGCTGGAGCACCTCGGCGCTGTTGCGAGCCTTGGCCTTCCCGAACACGTGCGGATGACGGTGCACCAGCTTGTCGCTGATCGACCGGGCCACTGCGTCGAAATCGAAATCGCCTCGCTCGCTCGCCATCTGGGAGTGAAATACGACCTGCAGGAGGATGTCGCCGAGCTCATCACGGAACGCACCCATGTCTCGATGGTCAAGGGCCTCAATCGCCTCGTAGCATTCCTCAATGAGATTGTGGCGGATGGATTGATGCGTCTGCTCGCGGTCCCACGGACATCCGCCCGGGCCGCGCAGCCGCGCCATGATCTTCACCAGCCGCGCCACGTTCTTGGTTTGTGTTGCCATGTCGAGCGCGTTAGAATACGTGCGGGAGGCAACTATGGCAAAGAAAATTGGGGTCGTCCTGTCCGGCTGCGGGGTCATGGACGGCGCGGAGGTCCACGAAAGCGTGCTGGTGCTCCTGGCGATCGCGCGGCGCGGCGCCGAAGCGGTCTGCATGGCGCCAAACATCCGCCAGCGTCACGTCATCAACCATCTGACTGGCGAGGAATCCAAGGGCGAAATCCGCAATGTCCTCGTGGAATCCGCCCGGATCGCCCGTGGCAAGATTCGCGACGTCGCCACGGTCAACGCGACCGAAATCGACGCTCTGATCTTTCCCGGGGGATTCGGCGCGGCCAAGAACCTGAGCGACTATGCGTTCAAGGGGTCCGAATGCTCCGTCAACCCCGATGTCGCGCGCCTCGCAACGGAAATGCATCAGAATCAGAAGCCCATCGGCGTTGCGTGTATCGCGCCCGTGATCGCGGCGAAGCTATTCGGCCCCGAACATACCCAGGTTACCGTCGGAACCGACAAGAACACCGCCAAAGACATCGAGGCCATGGGGGCAAACCACGTGCCTTGCGCCGTGCGGGACATTGTCATCGACAGGGAGCGGAAGGTCGTCAGCACTCCGGCCTACATGCTGGCCCGCGACATCACCGAAGCCGCCGAAGGAATTGAAAAACTGGTCGATTCCGTCATCGGACTTGCTTAGCATCGCCCGCGCCCTTCCGATAATCACAAAAATGAAACGAGCAGGGCGTTTTCACACCCTGCTCGTTGAAACGTTTGCAATGTCAGTGGATCTTACCCGCGCGATCGGCTTCCGCTAGGAAAGGCCAGTACCTTCTCCTCTTCCTCGGTTAGCGCCGTGCTGCGGAGGGGCGCGGCCTGTTCTTTCCGCCGCAATTCCCAGAGGCGCTCAAGTTCCGCTTCCAATGAAGCGATCCGGTGCGTGCCGACCGTCGGCAGATCATCCCCAGCATTCGCAAGGCGACTGCGCAGAAGCTGCAACTCATCAGTCACTTGCGCGATTTTCTCCAGCAAAGTGGGCTCCTTCACAGGACGCACCACCCGCGCTAGACGTCGCAACGGTGACGACCGTCGGGCCTTCTTCATGGTTCTTTGTCGAGCTTTCATCATTTTGTTAGTTATATGACACACGTTTATATCAGTTGTTCAATCGAAAACAAGCTATTTTCAAGGGCTTTTTGATGAAACATCATGTAACATTCTTGACCGCAAGTACATGGGTGAATCAATGAATCTGTGACGTAGTGGTAACCAAAAGGCCAAACTGGTTACCTTGAGCAAAAATCGCCAGCTAGGTCTCCAGCCGATGACTCAGCAGCTTGTCCCCATCAAACACAAAATACCCGCGAAACTTCTTCCGCCTCAGTAACAACGGCAACCAGTAGGCGTCATCCTGCCACATGTCGTGGTACGGAATCTTCCCGACATCCGTCCAAATCGGAGTCGCTTCGTCCGTTTCAATCAGCTCACCCTCGCACCCTCCCGCCGCGAAGACCGCCACATGCAACTTGTACCCATCCAAAAACACGAAGAACAACTCCCCCACAGCCTCCAAATCCGTCGGCGTCACCCCGATTTCTTCCTGCGTCTCGCGAATCGCCGCCTGCTCCGCCGTCTCCCCCTTCTCCAACCGCCCGCCTGGCCCGTTCATCTTCCCCGCCCCCAGCCCGCGCTTCTTGCGTATCAACAGGATCTGCCCATCCCGGATCACAAAACACAAGTTGGCATACTCGGTCGGTTTCCACTTCGACCAATCAATCCGATCCACATGCGGTTCAGTGGTGCTCATGGTTCCTGATCGTATGGAAACTCCCCTCCTCGCAGGCCCTTACGAAACTCTCCGTCACCGATTTCAAATCCTCCCATCGCTCCCGTATCCGATCCGCCTCGCCCTTCGAGATGTTATTGTCCACTGCCCCATTGGCGATCACCGACAACATTTCGGCAAAATCTTGCACTACCCGATGCGTCGCTGGCACCAACGAATACGTCCGATGCCGCGTGACCTTCGGATTCTCGATGAAGAACCCGTTCGCGTGCGAGCAGATCCACTCCACGACCCGTGGATCCCCCGCCGCTTCCATCAGCCCCACGGTCCGATCCAGCGGATTCGTCGCGCCGCTCCCCTGCTCCGGCGGCTCCGCCCACTTGTACACCATCGACACGGACAGCCCCATCCGCTCCGCGATCTCTTTCGGGTTGTGCGCCTGGAAAACCTCCCGCAACAATTCATGCGATTTCATGCCGCCCCCATGTTTACAAGGAAACCATCCGTTTGTAAACGCCGCTGCACCGGAGAACGGGCGTCCCACCAGCCCCGAACGAAGCCAAACGAAGCCAACGCATCTTTCGCATTTTGGTTCTCCATAACATCCTTCCTCGTAGGCATATCCGTTCACGCTATCACCTGAAAACCATTGGCTTCGTTTCGCAGAAACACTATGGGGGCCCCCTTCCGGTTTCGTCCTCTTTCTCCTGCTCTCGCCGTCCTAACCGGGAACCAGGGACGGACAACCGTGAGCTGCTGCCCTTTGTCAAAGCCAAGCCGCTGGGAGCGGCGCGACGCAACGCCGCAGGCGGCCCGCAGGGCGAGCCGAGCGGGCGCGAGCGAGTGCAAAACAACCACCTCTATTTCAAAGAATAACGGCCCGACGATTATCACCACGCAAGTACAACTGGCTGCCGCCGCGGCCGCATCTTGCGATGTCTAATCACGACCAAGCTTAGCCCAGGTAGAAATAAAAAAAAGCGACAGCTACCATCCGCGCGTGTCTCATTTTCGGCGACACGCCCATGCGCCATCGACAACTCTTCGCCGTCGGTAGGGACGAACCGCCGGGCCGTCCGTGCCTCCTTCCCACTCGGACAGCGCGCCCCGCCCTTTTGCCTTCTCCTAATGTCCTGACTCCGTTCTCCCTTGAATGATGATCGCCGCCCCTTTGGAGTGCGCCGACTCGTCGGCGCTTTGCCGTAAGCCCCCGCGCTCTCGCCGTCGGTAAGGACGGCTGCCTGCCCCGATTCCCACATCGGGGTCCCAGCCGTCCGCATCCACGCCATCATATTGCCCTGCGCCGTCCCCTGCTGTATGATCCCGCCCCACCGGAGAAGCTCTGCATGGACATCTCGTTCACCTGCGGCAACTGCGGCAAAAAACTCGTCATCGACGACGCCGGCGCCGGCATCACCATCGACTGCCCCGACTGCGGCAAACCCGTCTACGTCCCGACCGCCGCGCCACCACCAAAACCGAAAGATCCCCCCGCCCGCGTCGAGCCGAAACCAGCCACCCGTGTTGCAGCACCAGCGCCTGCACCCACTCCGCAGCCCGTTCGCCCGGCCGTCATCCCGAGCAAGCCTGCCCTGAGCTTGCCGAACGGGTCGAGGGGTCTCCCGGCCTCCACGCCCAAACAAAAACCATCCGTCCATCCCTCCATCGAAGCCGGCGTCCATTGCCTGGTCATAACGGTCGCAATCGAGTTCGCCGGGTTCTTTGTGGCCCGGCAGAACTTCCTCTTGGCCTACGGTGTACTGATACCGTGCGAAATCTTCGGCGTTGCGGCGTTCTTGTGCGCCGTCTACGCCATGTGCATCGGGCATGTGAAGCATGGACTGCTCGTGCTGGCTGGCTTGGCACTAATTGCCGCACTCTCTTGGTGGCTGGTGATCACAATGGCAGGTGCTATTGTTCAACAAATGATGGAACAACCGCAAAAGGGTTTCCCCTTTCCCACCCCTCACTGGTGATGGGCGTTCAGCAGAAGACTTCAAAAGAATGCGATCAAGGGCCGCGCCCACCGCGGCGAGTTACCGGGATGTCTCCAACTCCTTCGCGTAAGCTCGGATTGCCTCTGAGAGTGTCCTTTTGAATGCGTCGGCTAGGGCGTCCCTGTCAGGCCCTCGCGAACCCTGCCACCTACACACAGGACTGGGAGCGGCAACTGTCTTCGCCGTACTTGGGGGCTGAGCCTTAATGGTATAAATCCCCCGGTAAAGTGTGCACTCCTCACCTGAGGCGCAAACGGCCCACGCGACGAACGCATGTGTTCCCACAGCCTCGGCAGTCAGTGACCAGATCAAATGGAAGTTGAGCATTTCAGAAGCCGGCGCGATAGCGATTGAGGACGGGTAACTGCTGGCCATGTCCAACGAGAATTGGCCCAGATTGCCGCGCATTTGATGTACAAAGCCACCTATCAGATTCCACGACTCCATAAGCTTCCTCTGGAACTGGTTCAATTGCGACGCCCTATTGTTCTTGAGGAGATCCTCAGACGCCTGTCTGGCAACCTCAAGTGGGTCCTCAAAAGCCTCCGGGGAATCTTGAGCGAGCAACTCGTCAAGACGGCTTTTCAGCTCCTTAACGCTCTGAAACCGTGACGTCGTAACGGGTGAAAAGCCTCGATCAAAAAACGACATCAGACGGTTGCCAGTTAACCCCTTAACTAGGTCATCTCGCAGTCCATACTTGGGGCGTCTGTGTGGCGCGTTCCCAGCAGAGTCTTGAAGCATACCCGGGTAGTTTCCGGTCAGGCAGTAATAGAGAATGCCGCACAGCGCCGTCAGATCCGACCGGGGATCCCGTCGGTTGTCTCCGGGTACTCGACCTTCCGACAGTACCAGAAACTTGTTGCCCATCGTCTCGCTCGCAGAAGTGATGTTTCGGGACTCGTCGAGATTGAAGGAGAGACCGTAGTCTAGGATCACTGCATCCGGCGGGTCTAACCCACGTATGATGACATTCTCAGGTTTTAGATCGCGGTGAAGAATATTCTTCGCGTGCCCGACCTCAATGCTATTTGCAATGTCTAGGGTTAGGCGAACAGCAGTTTCTAAGGGTAACGGCCAAGCCTTCCCGATGTGCTCCGCAAGAGTCGGCCCAACCACGTGCTCCATCACGAAGTAGAGAGGCACCGCGAGGTCTTCGTAAGAGTCTGTGTTTCCCTCGATAAAACGCGGAACCTTCGCCCCATCGCTATGAACCACGCGGAGGTTTGCAACCTCCTGAAACATCCGGGTCCTCGCCTCCGCGCTCCTGCCGTCCCTGAGCTCCTTAAGCACGCCTAGCTTGGTCTCGTCCGAGCGGAGGCCTACAAGCGAGGTAGTACCTTGGCCACCGGGGGCCAACGATTGCCTGAAAATCCAATTTACTTCCCACGGGGCCGTCATGACAGGAAAAGCACTATCACGGATGTAAAGCGACAACAAGCATGATAGCGACGGTCGCATGCAGTCGCCCCTCCCTTATGCCGTTCGCTCCCACTCGTGTCGTCTTCATGTCCACCTGTCGCGCCGTCTTGTCCTTCGTAGCTTTACGCGAAGGAGGAAGCTTTAGCGTCGGCGGATTCGCCTCCTCCTCCGCACGTAGGCACTTAGACACTCATGCACCTCTGTCTCCCGTCTTCTGTCTCCCGCCTTCGTTTCCTCCGTCTCCTTCGCGCCCGCATTGTCATCTTCGTGGCATTCGTGTCTTCTTCGTGCTCTTCGTGCTGGCTCATTACAAACACCCCGCGAATTTATAAATGACGTGCCGCCTTCCTCGTGTTTCATTACCGACAATGAACCATGAACCGCGACCCGGCCTTCGTAGCGGAGGCGTCCAGCTTCCGCGAAGTAGGCACCGTACCCCGGAAGTGCTTGACGCCCCTGCCCCGTCCGCACCATCATCCTGCCCGAGGCCCAGCACGACATGAAACGCGTCTGCCCAAAATGTGATGTGCCCCTGTTCGTCCTGCATTTCCAGCATCTTGACGTGCATTTCTGCCATAAATGCCGCGGCCTCTGGCTCGGCACCGGCGAATTGGAAGCCATCATGAAACGCACCGGCGCCCGCACCGACGATCCGCTTCTAAAATTCCAGAATCAGGACGGCGTCGAACCCAAGGGCCGGCCCCATCTCTGCCCGCGTTGCGACACCGCGCTCCACGAGATCCAGGTCAACCACCCCGGCTCGCCCACCCTGACGCTCGACAAATGTCCTCGCGGCCACGGCCTGTGGTTCGACGATCACGAATTACAGCAGCTTCTCGCAATGTTCCCGCCCGAAAGCGGCGCGAGCAAAACCATCGATCAATTGAACGAACTTTTCGGCGTACAATCAAAACCGTAACCGAATGAGGAGATAACAACATGTTACCTGCAATTGGATTCATCGCCCTGGTCCTGGTCGGACTGGTGGTCATCGTCTTCCTCTGGATCGCCGGCACCTACAACAGCCTGATCCGGCTCCGCAACCAATTGGAAAACGCCTGGGCCCAGATCGACGTCCAGCTCAAACGCCGCCACGACCTGATCCCCAATCTCGTCGAGACGGTCAAGGGCTACGCCAAACACGAAAGCGGCACCCTCGAAGCCGTGATCCAGGCCCGCAACATGGCCGTCAGCGCCAAGACCGTCGGCGAGCGCGCCGAGGCCGAGAACGTGCTGACGGGCGCGCTGAAATCACTGTTCGCGGTCGCCGAGGCCTATCCCGACCTGAAAGCCAACCAGAACTTTCTCGCGCTCCAGGAGGAATTGACCTCGACCGAGAACAAGATCTCCTTCTCGCGCCAGTTCTACAACGACACCGTCATGACCTTCAACACGCGCCTCGAGGTCTTCCCCACCAACGTCATCGCCGGCATGTTCCATTTCGCCCGCCACGACTTCTTCGAGGTGAAGGCCGAGGAAGAACGCGAAGCCCCCAAGGTGCAGTTCTAGTGTTCCGGCAAACCACATCCGAAGGGTTGTTGGTAGCGTCTGACCCGCCTGCCCCGAATCCGTTTCGGGGCCGGGCCGACCGCATTCGAATGGCGCGGCGCGCCCAGCGGTCGCGCCCTACCCCGAACTGTTTCGGGGTCTGTCGCCGCGCCCCTTGTGGGCCCATCCCGCAACCCATCAGCCCATCGCCTCAATAACCCAACACTCCATTATTCCACTACTCCCATAACCCAATTCCCTTTCCGCCATGTGGGAAGTCATCGCCTCCAATCGCCGACGTTCCATCCTGCTGATCATCGTCATGGGAGTGATGCTCGTCATCCTCGGCTATGTCGCCGGCGAGGCGATGTTCTGGGGCGTCGCTCACCATCAACTCTTCTCTCGCCACCACCACGGCTACAGCTATCAGTCCTATGACTCGTCGGACGTTGCTTCCTCTGACGGCACCGGCGGCATGATCGGCGTCGGCCTCGCGCTGGTCATCCTGACGGTGATGCTCGTCGTCTATTTCACCAGCGCCGAGGATGTTCTCCTTCACGGCACGTCCGCCCGCGAATTGAAACGCGAGGACAGCCCGCAGTTGTTCAATGTCGTCGACGAAATGGTCCTCGCTTCCGGCCTCGGCTTCACCCCGAAGATCTATCTGATCGATGACGACGCGCCGAACGCCTTCGCTGTCGGCCGCAAACCCGAGACCAGCGCAGTCTGCGTCACCTCCGGCCTGCTGTACCGCCTCAACCGCGACGAACTGCAGGGCGTCATCGGCCACGAGATCGGCCACATGAAAAATCGCGATGTGCAATTCATGACCCTCGCCGCGGTCATGCTCGGCAGCATCGTCATCCTCTCCGTGATCGTCCGCCAGTATTTCTGGTATGGCGGCCGGGTCCGCACCCGCTCCAGTTCTCGCGACGGCGAAGGCGGAGCGGCGATTATCATCCTCATCGTCGGCCTGTTGTTCGCCATCCTCGGCCCGATCATGGCCCAAATCCTTTATTTCGCCTGCTCCCGCAAACGCGAGTACCTCGCCGATGCCAGTTCCGCCGAGTTCACGCGCTATCCCGAGGGACTCGCCTCCGCCCTGGAAAAAATCGCGGGAGCTCACGTGCCGGCCAGTTTCGCCAGCGAGGCCACCGCCCCGATGTTCATCGTCAATCCCCTGACCGCCGCCAGCGGCGAGGCCGACAGCGTCTTCTCCTCGCATCCGCCAACCGCCGACCGCGTCCGCATCCTGCGCGCGATGACCGGCGCGTCGTTCGCCGACTACGAAGCGGCTTGGCGTCGCGCCAAAGGCGGTTCGCTCATCGGTTCGCAGACGCTCAAATCCGCGACCGCGCAAACCATCCGTGCCCCCTCCAACGACGGCCCGATTCAATCCCGCCGCGAAACCCACGATGTGGTCCGTCGCTACCACGGCTACATGCGCCTCCATTGCAATTGCGGCCTCGATATCTCCGTGCCCGAGGGCTACGAACAGGACACGATCCGCTGCATCCGTTGTGGCAGCGTCCTCACCATCCTGGCCGCCGCACCCGCGCCGCCGGCAAAGCCCGACGTCATCCCGCCGGTCATCGCCGGCATCGCTCCACCGGTGCTTGCGCCCACCGGCATGTTTCAATTCCAGCGCACGAATCGCAATAGTTGGGAATCGTTCCGCTGCGCCTGTGGTCGTACCATTCAACTCAGCCCCGCTTTCGCCGCGCCTCACGTCACCTGTACCGCTTGCGGTCGAACCATCCAGATTACCTGAAATGAAACTACCGAAAATCAGAACTGTAGCAGCGCTCCCCCTCGTCGTCCTCCTAACCTCCTGCGCGACCAGCGCGCCGCGGGTCGTCCAAGCGCCCCCAGCCGATCTCCAGCAAAAAGCGAAGACCGAGCAGGAGTTCATCGCTTTCGATCCGCGTTACAAAGAGGAGCGAGCCGCGCGCATCACCAAACTCCGCGCGCTCTACGCCACCGTCCAGGCCCGCGAGGCCACCAACCAGAGCACCTCCTGCTCGCACCAGATTCTGTGGGAACTGAAAGCGCTGATCATGACAAGCGCCGACTTCCAGTTCATTGATCAACGCATCACTGACCTCCAAGACAGTCTCGCCGATCCCGAGGAAGAGAGCTTGGCGAATCAGCAGGACCCCCGGGACGGCAGTTGGGGCCGATGCTTCTCGGAATGGTACTGCAAGCTCGATGCGTCCACCGATCCGCTGATGGAGTTCTCGAACAGACACAAATCACCGGCGATCTATCCGCGCTTCCTCGATCAAATCAACTCGCCCGAAAAACTCTCCGCGTATCTCAATTCCATCTCGGTCTCCGACATTCCCCGCACGGGCATCGATCACCTCGGCGAATTCAATCTGTCCGTCTCCGACCTGACCCGCCTGATCTTGCGCGATCGCCCGCACGGCTATCCCTGGGACCCGCGCCTGCGCGCCACGCTCCGCCATCTCCTCTTTCACCTCCGCAATCCCGCCACGGGTTGGTGGGGCGAACGCTATGTCCGTGACGGCCGCATCGTATTCGTCGATGACCTGAGCACGACCTTCCACGTCGTGACGTATCTTCATGGCGATGTCCCTGACCTGCCTCGCGTCATCGATACCACGCTCGCCGTCAAAGACCTCGATTTCCCCGTTGGCTGGCTCCTGAAAGGCCAGTATTGGAACCACAACAACATGGACGTCGTCGCGCTCTTCAAAGCCGGCTGGCCTCATGCAAGCGCTGCCCAGAGACAAGCCATGACCACCGAGATCGAAAAGATGCTCCACTGGTGCCTCAACGACTCGCTGCAACCCGACGGCTCGTTCAAACCCAACATCGCCGATGGCTCGCTCGAAGAGGGCGAATACTACGCCACCTCCTTCCTCGCCCGCATCGGCTTCTTCGACAAGAAGGAACGCTTCTGGACCGACCGCGATTTCCCGGAAGCCGCAGCCATCCGCCAGAAGATCATCGCTTGCGTCCTCGCCCACCAGAAAACCGGCGGCTCCGGCGGCGGCTACTACGAAAGCACCCTCGAAGATTGCCTCCACTACAAACCCGGCCAGGAATAATCAGGCTCGCAGGGCCATCTTGCGGCAAGACAATTGCTGCCCCAATAGGCTGATGGATCACCCGGACAATTTTGGCACGCCACGGCCGCAGCCGATAGTCAGCCTCTCACGGCTCGCCCCCGTCCTCATCGTCGCCGCCGCGCTCCTGGCTTACGCGAACAGTCTCCACGGCCCAATGATCTTCGACGATATCCCGGCCATCCAGCGTAACCCCAGCATCCACCAATTCTGGCCCCTGTCAGTTCCTCTCGCCACCATCCCCGCCAGCGCCATCCATTCGCGCCCGATCGCCAATTTTTCCCTCGCGATCAACTACGCACTCGGTGGCCTGGATCCAATGGGCTATCACATCGTCAATCTCATCCTCCACGTCCTTACCGCCCTGCTGTTGTTCAACGTCGTCCGACGCACGCTCGCCCTCCCGCGATTTGGGGAGCCCCTGCGAGGCAGTGCCACAGGGATTGCGTTAACTGTGGCCCTCATCTGGAGCGTTCACCCACTCGCCACGAACGTCGTCACTTACATCATCCAGCGCACCGAGGGGCTCATGGCGCTGTTCTATCTGCTGACGCTGTACTGCGTCATCCGCGGCGCGACCTTGCCGCGCGCCACGCCCTGGCACGTCGCCGCCGTCATCGCCTGCGCCCTGGGAATGGGCACGAAAGAGGTCATGGTCTCGGCGCCGCTCGTCGTACTGCTCTACGATTACAGCTTTCTTTCGCAATCTCTCCGCTCCGCCTGGCGTCAACGTCGACTGCTGCACATCGCACTGGCCGCGACCTGGCTCGTGGTGATCGCGGGATTCTTCAATACCGATTTTGCAGTCAAACGCGGCGGCGGCGACCCGTTCAGTACCTTGCAGTATCTGCGCACGCAGAGCGAAGTAATCGTCCATTACGTGAAACTCAGCTTCTGGCCGTCACCGCTCGTCCTCGACTATCTCGACTGGCCCATCGCTCATCTCTCGCTTCCGCTCGTCGCGTCATGCGTCGCCATTCTGGCTACGTTGGCCGCAACAGCTTGGGCGTTGCGATACCGTCCCGCGCTCGGTTTCCTCGGTGCGTTCTTCTTCCTTATCCTCGCCCCAACATCGTCGTTCCTGCCTCTCTGGGGCGAAGTGGCCGCGGAACGCCGCATGTATTTGCCGCTGATCCCGATCATCGTCGTCGTCGTCCTCGGTTGCCACACCGCGGTCATGGCCGCCGTCACCGCCCGCAGATTGACTCTCCCGCAGTGCCGGTGGATTGCCTCCGCAGCGATTGCAGTGCTCGTGGCTATTCTCACCACCGCCACGGCGCGCCGCAACGACGATTACCGTAGCGCCCTCGCCATTTGGAGCGACACCGCCGCGAAACGCCCCGGCAACTGGCGCGCGTTCACCGAACTCGGCACCGCGCTGGCCGCTGACGGACGGCCCGCCGAAGCCGTTGCCAACTACCAGCGCGCAGTCCAGCTTCGTCCCGATTACGCGATGGCCTGGGCGAATTGGGGCGTCGCTCTCGGCATGGAGGGCAAACTCGATGACGCCGTCACGAAGCTTGAGAAAGCGATCGAATTGAATCCCCGCTCCGCCTACGCCCACTACAACCTTGGCCTTGCGTTTTCCAAACAGGGTCGCCCCACGCTCGCCAACGCCCAATTTCACGAGGCCCTCCGCGTCGACCCGTCCTTCACGCAAGCCCGCGCCCGCCTCGAACAGGCCAAGATCTGACGCCCTGCGCTTTCGGCTTTTGATCGTCTGCTCAGACGGGGTAGAGTATCCGTATGACTCAGGTCGGCAGAACGGCTGCGCCCCCGCCCAAGCCTGTTCTCGTCTTCGATGGCGACTGCAATTTCTGCCGCCGCTGGGTTTCACGTTGGCGCGATGCCACGGGCGATCGTGTCGAGTACGTTCCCTTTCAACATCCGAGCGTCGCCGAACGATTTCCCGAGTTGCCCCGCGAACAATGCGAGCAGTCCGTCCAACTCATCGATACCGACGGCTCGATGTACTCCGCCGGCGATGCCGTGTTCCGTACCTTGGCATTCGCGCCGCGCCACCGCTGGCCGTTGGAGATGTACCGAAGCGTGCCCGGCGTGGCCGTCGTCACCGAATCCTTCTACCACTTCGTCGCGAAACATCGCACCGGGTTCTCGTTCCTCACGCGCTTGCTCTGGGGCCAACACGTCGAGCAACCCACCCACTTCCTCACGCGGTGGTTGTTCCTCCGTCTCCTCGGCCTCGCGTACCTGTTCGCCTTTCTCTCGCTGTGGACGCAGGTAGACGGCCTGATTGGCCGCCACGGGATCATGCCCGCGGCGCATCTGATGGATCTGGCGCGCATCTGGGTCCAGGAACCCAACGGTTGGAGCATCCACTGGCAGATGCCGACCCTCTGCTGGTTCAGCGCCAGCGACGGCTTTCTGCATTTCCTCTGCGCGGGTGGGACAATCTTATCGCTCCTTGTGATCTTCGGATTCGCACCCGCGCCCGCGCTGGCAACACTCTGGCTCTTCTATCTCTCGCTCTCGGTCGTCGGTGACATCTTCCTCGGCTATCAATGGGACGCGCTGCTCCTCGAAACCAGCCTCCTCGCCATCTTCTTCGCGCCCCTGCAATTGCTGCCGGATCTGAAACGCGAAGCCCCGCCATCTCGCATCGTGCTCTGGCTGTTGCGTTGGCTGCTCTTTCGACTCATGTTCGCCTCGGGCGTGGTCAAGCTCGCCACGCATGACCCGACCTGGCGCAGCCTCACGGCCCTGACGTTCCACTACGAAACCCAGCCGCTGCCGACGTGGATTGCCTGGTACGCGAATCAACTCCCGCTCTGGTTCCAGAAATTCTCTTGCGCGGTCATGTTCGCCATCGAATTGGGCACGCCGTTTCTGATCTTCACCCCGCGCCGCCTGCGGTTCGTCGCTGCGGGCGCGATCACCCTTCTCATGCTTCTCATTGCCGCCGCGGGCAATTACTGCTTCTTCAATTTGCTCACCATCGCGCTCGGCGTTCTTCTGCTCGACGACGCCGCGCTGCAACGATTCGTCCCGGTGCGATGGCGAAATCTTCAGCCGAAACCTGGCCGGCTGCGCTGGCCGAATTGGGTCACCGTCCCCCTCGCGCTCATTGTCCTCCCCGTCACCTCCATGACGCTGGCGAGTGCGTTCCGCGAGGAAATCGCGTGGCCGTTCCCGATGGTGGAGCTGTACGACATTCTCTCGCCGACCCGCAGCTTCAACGGTTACGGCCTGTTCGCCTTCATGACCACGGTCCGGCCCGAGATCGTCATCGAGGGAAGCGATGACGCCCAGACGTGGCGTCCGTACGAATTCAAATACAAACCCGGCGACCTCAACCACCGTCCCGCATTCATCGAGCCGTTCCAGCCGCGTCTCGACTGGCAGATGTGGTTCGAAGCCCTCCGCGTCGGCCGTGCCCGGCCCAGCCAGTGGTTCCTCAGTTTTTGCGAGAAGCTGCTGCGAGGTCAGCCAGAGGTGCTCGCCCTCCTCAAAACGAATCCCTTCCCCAACGCGCCGCCGCGTTACGTCCGCGCCATGGTCTACGACTATCACTTCACCACCTTCGCCCAGCGCCGCGACACCGGCGCGTGGTGGCGCCGCACATTGTTGGGACCGTACTGCCCCGTACTCTCGCTGAAGACGAGCGAGCCGCAGACCTAATGTCCGCACTGCGGCGTTTCGGTCTCGGGCCGGCCCGAATTGAGAAAATCCAATGCCTTCTGGTAGCTGCGCCGCTCGAGATAATGCCGCAACATCTCCGGCGCGTCCGGGCCAAGTCGCTTCTGCAATTCCGTCACTCGCGCCAGCGCCGCGGAGACCGCTTCCCGTCTGTTCTCACCGGCCGCCCGCGTGAATTCCAGCAGCGCGTCGCGCAGCTCTTGTTCGACCGTCGTCATCTCAGTGCCGAACTCCGCCCAGATGTTTCCCGCGTTTCTTGCCCTGCTGGAAATCCCACAGCAGCCAATCGTCGTCGGGAACGAACTTGCGCAGCTTGCGATCCCATTTCCTGGGCAGCTTGTGATTCAGCCTCTCTAGGAACGGCAACAGCGGCCGGCGCGGTTTGTGCCGCCGCTCATGGTCATCCACCGCGATCTCGTCCTTCCATCCCATCTTCCTGCGGTACGCCGCGAACCCGAATCCGTCGAAGAAATTCTCGCCGCCGACCAGCGGAATGTACCACAGGCTTGGGATGCCGCGCGGGTTCTCGCGAATCGGAATCTCCCGCTCCAACCGTGCCAGCAATTCCGCGCCCTGGGGATCGTTCTGCAGATGCTCGCGCAATTCGTGAAGCGTCGGGAAATTCACCGGCGGACTCACGAACAGCACCGGCTTGTGCTGCAACGTCGCCATGATGATCTCGTGTGGCGTGCCGACGCTGTAGATGTTCGTCGGACAATATGAAATCGTAAAATCGCTCGTGTCGACCATCCGCAGATCGATGTGCAACGTCTCCCAGAACTGCCTGGCGCACCACGATCGCGCCTCCGCCCCCTTCGGGCCCGGTGCGTATGTCCACCGCGCCTTGATCCGCTCGCCGCTCTTGACGTCCTCGCGCCCGTACTCGTACAAGCCGCGCACGTCAGGCTTGAACCACGGGTCGAACACCGTTACGCCCATCGCTTCGAGGAATTCGCCGACACGATTGCGCCAGCCGAACTTTTTTTCCGCCGCCCGCGAGGCCACAAAATCCATCGGCCCCGATAAATACACGCGGGCGCCCTGCAAGAGACCGTGCTGATTGTTGGCGCCGCCCATGAGATGCACATGCTACGCGGAGTTGCCCGTCACCTCAAGCGACAAAACAAGATGCGCGCGGCGGTTTAAGCCGCGCGCATCGGATCGCTTGGTTGCTGGCCGCGTCAACTCTGTGCAGGCGGCGGCGGCGGAGCCGCTGGATTTGTCGGAGCCGCCCGCCGCATCGCATAATCGTAGACCGTGGCCGCGTTGGGCATTGAGCTGGCAACGAACCCACTACGGAACGCCTGCTGTTGGGCCGGTGTAGCCGTCGCGATGTACGACCTCAGATACGTGACCAATTGATCCACGGTCAGCTTGTATTGCTTCATCGCGTTGCCCCACTGATCGCCAACCGCGTAATACCCCTGCGCGTTCTGCGTGGCATAGGCGTTCGGCTGCGTGCCCGCGTCCGCCGTCACAGTGACCGGCGCATCGTATGTCACATCCGGCGTCGGACTGTAATAACCGTACGGCACATCGGCGGAATAATCGTACGCCGGCGCGCTGTAATAGGCGTAATCACCATAATACGGGTAACCGTAAGACGGATAGCAGTACGGGTATCCGTAACCGCCAATGATCACCGTGCCGCCATATCCGTATCCCCATCCGCGCCCGTAATGACCCCAGCCGTAACCCCTCCCGTGGTAGAAACCGCCCCCGCCGTGCCATCCGCCATGAAAACCGCCCCCATGCCAGCCACCCCCGCCATGGAACCCTCCGCCTCCATGGTAGCCGCCCCCGCCATGGAACCCACCACCTCCATGGAATCCGCCGCCTCCGTGAAACCCTCCTCCACCTCCGTGGAATCCGCCACCACCGCCGCCGTGCCCGCCGCCTTGTGCAAGTACCGAGATTGCAGGCAAGATCGTCGCGAGCACCACTGTGAGATACGCCCGTTTCATACGTCTTCACCTTCTTTCTCTACCAAGTAAGACGCGCCAGTCATTCGAAACGTTTCATAAATCTGGCGTTCCCCCCGCTGTTCGCTCTTCCCTCCTCGCTTGTCACTCGCTCCGCGCCCTTCGCCCGGCAACTTACGAGCTCACGCCCTTGGGCACTCAGGCCCTTGGGCACTCAGACACTCAGTCGTTCACTCCCCGCCGCCCCTGAACTGGTCCGCCTTGTTCTTGAACAGCACGTTGAACGTCGTCAGCGAACCGTACGACCGCGTGATGTATTGCTGGAACTCCACCTTCTCCGCATCGCTCAGCTTCTCGTGGCTGTTGATCTTCTGCTCGAGCACGCGCAGGTTGTTGCGCAACATCACCACCTTGTGGAAAAACACGTCGATCGGGACCTCCTTAGCCTGCAAGCTCGCGTCCGCCGGGTGCATCGTCAGCCGTCCGCCGTGCCACCGACTCCCCAGTTGATCCACCGTCTCCCCGGGCAGCTCAACGCCCAGCTCGTTCAACACCGTCCGTGTCGTCTTCTCGATGAACTGCGCCAACGGCACGTCCCGGCCACCCACCGTCACCCGCGCCTCCTCCGCCACCAGATCGCTTGTCTCGGGCGCAATCGTCCGTGTCGCGTCATCGAAGCGGATATCCGCCGTGTTCTCCGTGATCGCTTTGACAACGCCCATCCCGTGCTGCGGATGCCGCACCTTCATCCCGATGTGTAATTCCGAAGTCTTCATTCGCTAGAGTCGTCTCCCCGAGGTCGTCTTACGACTTTCGTGTCTGCTCATCCGTCACAGAATCGCCGGCGACATCGCCCGGCGAAACCATCAGCCCGACCACTCGTGTCCCTTGGTCTTGGAATGCCGGTATCGCCGAATCAGTGCGTTCGTCGAGCTGTCATGCTGGAGCGGCGGCTCGGCGACGCTCTGCAATTCCACCGTGATCCGTTTCGCCAGCGCTTTCCCCAGCTCCACTCCCCATTGGTCAAACGAGTTGATGTTCCAAATCGTGCCCTGTGTAAACACGATGTGCTCGTAGAGCGCCACCAGCTTCCCGAGCACTTCCGGCGTCAGTTGCGGCACCAGAATCGTGTTCGACGGACGGTTGCCCTCAAACACCCGATGCGGCACCAGCCAGTCGGGCGTGCCTTCCACTTTCACTTCCTCGGGTGTCTTGCCGAACGCCAGCGCCTCGCTCTGCGCAAACAGGTTCGACATCAACAAATCGTGGTGATCCCCCAGGGGATTCAGCGGATGACAGAATCCGATGAAGTCGCACGGGATCAGTTTTGTCCCCTGATGGATCAACTGGTAGAACGAATGCTGGCCGTTCGTGCCGGGCTCGCCCCAGTACACCGGGCCCGTCTGATAGTCCACCCGCGCGCCGTCCAGCGTCACGTATTTGCCGTTGCTCTCCATCGTCAGTTGTTGCAGGTACGCCGGGAACCGCTTCAAATACTGGTCGTACGGCAACACGGCCGTGGTTTGCGCCCCAAAGAAATTGTTGTACCAGACTCCGAGCAGGCCCATCAGCACCGGCAGGTTCCTGTCGAACGGCGTCGTCCGAAAATGTTCGTCCATCGCGTGGAATCCGGCCAGCATCGACCGGAAAAACGCCGGCCCGATCGCAATCATCGTCGCCAGCCCGATCGCCGAATCCATCGAGTATCGCCCGCCCACCCAGTCCCAGAATCCAAACATGTTGACCGGGTCGATCCCGAACTTCGTCGCCTCGCGCACGTTCGTCGATACCGCGACAAAATGGCTGGCCACGGCCCGCCGGTTCAGAAACCGGTTCACGATCCATTCCTTGGCGCTCTGGGCATTGGTCATCGTCTCCTGCGTCGTGAACGTCTTCGACGACACAATGAACAGCGTCTCTTCGGGATCGAGATCGCGCGTCGCCTCGGCAAAATCCGTCCCGTCCACATTCGACACAAACCGGAACGTCATGCCGGCCATGCTGTAGTAGCGCAACGCCTCGTAGGCCATCACGGGACCGAGGTCCGAGCCGCCGATGCCGATGTTGACGACGTTGCGAATCCGTTTGCCGGTGTAGCCCTTCCACAGCCCGTTGCGCACGCGCTCGGCAAACTCCCCCATCTTGTCCAGCACGAAATGCACCTTCGGCACCACGTTCTCGCCGTCGACGAGAATCGATTGCCCCCGTGGCGCCCGCAACGCCACATGCGCCACCGCCCGATCCTCGGTGACGTTGATCTTGTCCCCGCGAAACATCGCGTCGATTCGCCACCGCAGGTCGCATTCCTCCGCCAGCGTGACGAGCAGATGGAGCGTCTCGTCCGTGACGCGGTTCTTCGAGTAATCCAGATACAGCCCCGCCCCCTCGACCGCGAATCGCTGGCCGCGGTTCGGATCGTCGGCAAACAACCTCCGCAGATGCACGTCCTTGAGGCTTGCGTAATGCGCCTCCAGCGCCTTCCAAGCCCGACGTTCCGTGAGGATTGTCTTGTTCATCTGTGTCACCGATGCCGTCGTTTGAGCGAGCCAACCGCCCGGTAAGTATAACACGTACCCTTGCGCTTTCTCAACAACCCTTTCTCACCCCTTGCGCAGGACGCCGAATCGCGCTATTTTTCGCGCCAGTCGCGGCTCAATCGCCATGAAATCGACGCGCGCTCGAACCATTCCGCGGAAAGACGTTGTCGTCCTGTTCGACGTCGATAACACGCTCCTCGATAACGACCGTGTGATCACCGATCTCCGCAAGCACCTCCACCGCGAGGTCGGCCCGCAACGCGCCCGCCTGTACTGGTGCATCTTCGAGGAGTTGCGCTCCCACCTCGGCTACGCCGACTACCTCGGCGCGCTCCAGCGCTATCGCGCCGCGCACCCGCGCGATCTGCGATTGCTTACCGTCTCTCATTTCCTGATCGACTACCCGTTCGCCAATCGCCTGTTCCCGAACGCGCTGGATGTGATCGACCACGCCAAACGATGGGGAACGGTCGCCATTCTCTCCGATGGCGACGTGGTGTTTCAGCCCCGCAAGGTCGAACGCTCGGGGCTGTCCGACGCGGTCGACGGCCGCGTCCTGATCTACGTCCACAAGGAAAAGGAACTCGCTGACGTGAAGAAGCGTTTTCCCGCCCGTCATTACGTGCTCGTTGACGACAAGCTGCGCATCCTCACCGCCGTGAAAAAGGCCTGGGGCAACCGCGTCACCACCGTCTTCGTCCGTCAGGGCCACTACGCCCATGATCCCAATGTTCTCGCCATCTACCCGCCCGCCGATGTCCAAATCAACCGCATCGGCGATCTCCTGCAGTGTGATCTCTCCAGGCTCCCCGTCAGGAAAACGATAGGACGACACGGCTGACGCGCTTTTCAAGTCAGTCGCGCTTCCGCAAGCAATGCCTCCAGATCCAGCGGTCGCGTGTACATCGCCACGCTGCCGTCAGCCGCCCGTGGCCATTGCTCCTTCGGTCGGTCCCAATACAATTCAACGCCGTTGCCATCTGGATCGCGCAGATACACCGCTTCGCTCACTCCGTGATCCGATGCGCCTTCGAGGGGAATGCCCGCCGTGATCACCCGCCTTACCGCATCGGCCAGTTCTGCCCGCGTCGGATACAGGATTGCCACATGATACAACCCCGTGCTTCCCTCGAGCGGCGGCGACCCGCCCGCGCTCTCCCACGTGTTGAGCCCGATGTGATGATGATACCCGCCGGCAGAAACGAACGCGGCGCTCTTGCCCATCCGCTGCGTCAATTCGAACCCAAGCACGCCGCGATAAAACGCCAGCGCCCGCTCCAGGTCCGCCACCTTCAGATGCACGTGACCAATCCTCACCCCCGCGTCAATCGGCGCATGTTTCATGCGCTTTGGATGCTCAATTCACACCGCGGGTTCCCCGCCCACTCCGCACTCAACGTCGAATGCGATCGTACAACCCGCCGTGAAGATAATCGCGCACGAATGGACGCTGCAGGAAATCGATCGGAAAGCCGAGTTCGATCTGGCTGACCTCGTCCAGCCGCGCAAGCTGTTTGGCGTTCAGCGACCATTTGAGGCATCCCATATTGTCCTGGAATTGCGGCAGCTTTCGCGCACCGAGTATCGGGATCGTGTTTTTGGCCCGCAGCCAATTCAAGGCAACCTGCGCCGGCGATTTGCGAGTAGATCGCGCGATCTTGACCACCGTCGCCGCGATGGCTTTGTTCCGCTCCGTTGGCCGCGCAAACTGCGGCGTCTGGTCGAGCCGCTTTTGCTCCTTCGATTTGCGGGAATACTTCCCCGTGAGCCAGCCGCCCGCCAACGGCGACCACGGCGTCACCGTCAGCCCCAACGCCTCGGCCATCGGCAACAGCTCGCGTTCCGGCGTCCGCTCAATGAGATTGTATTCGATTTGCAGCGCCGCAAACGGCGTCCACCCGCGCCATTCCGCCAGCGTGTTCGCCCGCGCCACCCACCACGCCGGCGCGTCGGAAATGCCGATGTACAACACCTTGCCCGCGCGCACCAAATCGTCAAACGCCCGCATGACCTCCTCGACCGGCGTGAATTCGTCCCACGCGTGCATCCAATACAGGTCGACGTAATCCGTCCCCAGCCGCTTCAGGCTGCCCTCGAGCGCCTGCGCCATGTTCTTGCGATGATTGCCGCCCGCGTTCGGGTCGCCGCGCCGCTGGTTGAACGAGTACTTCGTCGCCACCACATACCGCTCCCGCTCGGAGCCGATGAATTCGCCGACCATCTTCTCGCTGGTGCCGTTCGTATACCCGTCCGCCGTATCGAGGAAATTGCCGCCCGCCTCGACGAACGCGTCAAAGATGGCCCGCGATTCTTCCTGGTTCGCGCCCCAGCCCCAATCCTCGCCAAACGTCATCGTGCCCAGACATAGTTCCGATACCCGCAGCCCCGATTTGCCCAGCAGTCTGTAATTCATTCCATCGCCCTCCGAAATACTTGTCCGCCATTTTCGGAAAAAGTCCAGTCGCTCGCCGCAACTTGTTTCGGCCATTGGCCGTCGCCCTTTTGATTTGTTTCGCGCGCCCGCGCGCGGTACGCTTTGCCCTCGCAATGAAGACTTCCAATGAACTCGAACACGCGGCGGGTCAACAAGTCGCCGCGTTAATGGCCGCCGCGGCGCGCACTGCCCCGAAAACACGCGGCATTGACAACATCAAAACCATCGCGATCGACGACGAGCCAACCAGGCAAAAGCTCGTCGCCAAAATGCGCGAGATCGCCGAGAAGGAACAACGGCCCAGTGTCGCCCGCGACGCTGGCAACATCGAGAACTCGCCCGCCATGTTGGTCATTGGCGTCGAGTCGAACCAGGCCGACCTGAACTGCGGGTTCTGCGGCAAGCCGTCCTGTGAAGAGCTGAAGGAAGCCGGCGGCGTCTGCGCGTTCAATTCCATCGATCTCGGCATCGCCACGGCCTCCGCCGCGGAACTGGCCGGTCGATTCCACATCGATAACCGCGTGATGTTTTCCGTCGGCCGCGCCTGCCTCGACCTGAAACTGTTCGGACCCAAAGTGAAACAGGCGCTCGGCATTCCGTTGAGCGTCACGGGCAAGAGTCCGTTCTTCGACCGGCAAAAGTAGCATGCCCCACCGATTCCTCAGCATCGACGAGGTCGCGGAGTATCTGCACATGACCTCCGCCGACATCGAGCAGCGGGTGAAGGACCGCGACATCCCCTTCCATAGACGCGGCGAGCGCGTCGTCTTTCGCAAGGGCGAAATCGATCAGTGGGCCTCGCAACGGATCCTCGGATTTACCTCCCAGCGGCTGGCCGCGTATCACCAGAAATCCACGCGTCACACACAGAAGGTGCTGACCCAGGCCGCGATCCTGCCGGACATGCTCGAAGCGGGCGCTGTCGCCTCGGCCATGTCATCGAAGACCAAAGCCTCCGTCCTGCGCGATCTGGTCGCCCTCGCGGAAAAAACCGGCCAGGTGAACGATCCCAAAGCCCTCTTGGCCAGCCTGCAAGCGCGCGAGGAGTTATGTTCCACGGCCATCCCGGGCGGGTTCGCGCTGCCGCATCCGCGGTTCCACGAACAGTACCTGTTCGAGACTTCGTTTCTCGTCGTCGGCCGACCGATTCAGGAAATCCATTTCGGCGCGCCCGACGGCACGCCCACGCGCCTGTTCTTCCTGATTTGCTGTCAGGATGACCGGCTCCATCTGCACACCCTGGCCCGGCTTTGCCTCATCGCCCTGAACGCCAAAACCGTCGATGCCCTCCTCGCCGCGCCCGACCCCCACACCATCCGCGCCATCCTCCTCACCGCCGAACAACAAATCCTCGCCGATCAAAAGACCAGTTCGTAAGACATCCTCTGGAAGATTCTGGGGCTCGGCCACACTGAATATGGCTTGTAGGTGAAACGCCGCCAAGTTAGACTTGCCGCTACAGTATGCCCCCGACGGGAGTCAGGTTCGTGGCCGTCAGTGTGTCGGCCTTGCTGACTGCAGCGTCGTCACTTCGCGCAGCAGAATCCCCGAGTAATTCTGTACAGAGAATTGTTGCCGACGCATTCGCGCAGGCGTCCCTCGATCACTCCACCATAAAGACAGCCGGACTTTATCAGGCTAGACGCGCCGACACCCCACCTATTGAGCTGCGACCATGGTCCTTCGTACTTGGCTTCGACGACAAATCACTCAACCGTTCTGATGCCTTGGAAGACCTGATCAAACGAATCACAGCACTGACGCCAAGCAACAGCTCAGATTGTGTGGCGAGCTATTGTCAGTTTGCTAAACGCTTCCTTAGCGATGATCGAGCGGGCTATCGCGCTATTGCCTGCGAGTTCCTCGGCCATTTTCCGACTGAAATGGCAGAGCAGGGCTCGATCCCGCAAGTGGGAAACCTACTTGACGACGATGCCCTTGCATTCAAGGGAATGCATGAGACCCCGGTGCAATCGGGCCTTTTTACTTGCAGGGAAGTCGGAATAGGAGTGACAGTTGGTGACATCGCCAGGGCGGCCTTGGAGGCATCGACTGGCATCCGGTTCTCAAATCGGGAGAAGTTCTTGGCTTGGTGGGGGAATAACGCCGCCTTCCAGGAGCGCATTTGGTACTGGGCAGTTCGTTGGCGCATCCCTGACCCATCCGACGACTTAGGATTGCTCGAGAAAATTGAGCCACGCCAAGCATTGAAGGTCATGTTGCTGGTGGACAATGGCTCAGCATTGCTCGCCGAATCAGGCGTGCCGCCGTCTGATCTGAGCTCCTGGATGTGCCATTCGCCCAACAAAGAAGCCATCGCGGAATTCGTGCGTCGGAACAACTTGAGGCAAACGCTGCTTGACTTGCTTTCTGGTTCCGCTGTTTGGCCTGAGTTGCAGATTGACCAATACTCGAGAATGGACTTCGTAAACAAAGTTAGTGAGTTGTCCACAGGAGTTTTCGAGCAAGCCGACGCCAAGACGCTCGAGGGAATTCTAGATAGTGGAGGGGGACTGGTCGCCCAGGAACCCCGACAGCAAGCGACAATTGCGCTGCTCGCCGCGCACCTTGATCCTGAGCGGTACGACGAGATCGTCATATCGCGGCTAAAACGAAACCCGGAACAAGCGGCACTTGCTGTCGATGCGGTTCAGAGAACGGGCATGGAGCATTGGGAGTTGATCAAGACTGCATTTGCTCGCTCACGCGTATACGAACAGGCAACGATCATCGATGCCTTGGGGACGCTCAAAGATTCAACGCCCCGTAAAGCCTTGGGAGAATTGATGGAATCGCAGGATTTTACGGCCCATCTGGACCAAAGGGGCTGGCCGAACCGCAACGACACCGAGCGGTTGTTGCGAGCCTACGTCGGGGCCGCACAAGCGCTGAACCACGGACAACCGGTTGTGGATAACGATTTGCTGGACAAGGCATGCTTCACTCGCCCCTTCAAGGTGGAGTACGATGAGGTGATGAAACAGCACGACGCCAACGTGCCTGCAGCCCGCTCTCAAGCGCTGGAAGAACTTCGGCAGTTCTTCTCGCAGTGAAGCGCAGAAGTGACCACCTTGGGACGTGTTAGCGGCTATGCCTTCGTGTAAACTTCGCTGCCGGCGCGTTTGAACTCCTTCGACTTCTCTTCCATCCCCTTCTTGAGGGCTTCGGATTCGGCGATCCCCTGCTCGGCGGCGTATTTTCGCACGTCTTCGGTGATCTTCATGGAACAGAAGTGCGGACCGCACATGCTGCAGAAATGTGCGAGCTTGGCGCCTTCCGCCGGTAACGTTTCATCGTGGAACTCGCGGGCCGTGTCGGGATCGAGGGACAGATTGAACTGATCTTCCCAGCGGAACTCGAATCGGGCTTTGCTCAGCGCGTCGTCCCGCAACTTCGCCCCGGGATGACCCTTCGCCAAATCCGCCGCGTGCGCCGCGATCTTGTAGGCGATGACGCCATCTTTCACGTCCTTCTTGTTCGGCAGGCCGAGATGTTCCTTGGGCGTGACGTAACACAGCATCGCGCAGCCGTACCAGCCGATCATCGCCGCGCCGATGGCGCTGGTGATGTGGTCGTAGCCCGGCGCGATATCGGTCGTCAGCGGCCCGAGCGTGTAGAACGGCGCTTCGTCGCACCATTCGAGCTGCTTGTCCATGTTCTCCTTGATCAGATGCATCGGAATATGGCCCGGGCCTTCGTTCATGACCTGCACGCCGTATTCCCAGGCGATCTTCGTCAGTTCGCCCTGCGTCTTTAACTCGGCAAACTGCGCCTCGTCATTGGCATCGGCAATCGATCCCGGCCGCAGCCCGTCGCCGAGCGAGAAGCTCACATCGTAGGCCGCCATGATCTCGCAAATCTCCCGGAATCGCGTGTAAAGGAAACTCTCCTGGTGATGCGCGAGACACCACTTGGCCATGATCGACCCGCCCCGGCTGACGATCCCCGTGACGCGGTTGGCCGTCAGCGGGATGTAGCGCAACAGCACGCCCGCGTGGACCGTAAAATAATCCACGCCCTGCTCGCATTGCTCGATCAACGTGTCGCGATAGACTTCCCAGGTCAGTTCTTCGGCTTTGCCGTCGACCTTCTCGAGCGCCTGGTAGATCGGCACCGTGCCAATCGGGACCGGCGAATTCCGCAGAATCCACTCCCGCGTCTCGTGGATGTTCTTGCCCGTCGACAAATCCATCACCGTGTCCGCGCCCCACTTCGTCGCCCACCGCATCTTCTCGACCTCCTCCTCGATGCTCGACGCCACGGCGCTGTTGCCGATGTTGGCGTTGATTTTCACGAGGAAGTTCCGCCCGATGATCATCGGCTCGGATTCGGGATGATTGATGTTGGCGGGAACGATCGCCCGACCTCGCGCCACTTCGCTGCGGACGAACTCGGGTTCGAGTCCCTCCCGAATCGCGATGAATTCCATCTCCGGCGTGACGATTCCCTGCCGCGCATACTGAAGCTGCGTCACCGCCCTTCCCGCCTTCGCCCGCAATGGCCTGCGGCGCAGTCCCTCGGGAATCTCGCGGTCGCTTCGACCCGCAATCGGCTTGTACGAGGACTTCGTCTCCTGCACATCTCCACGTCCAAGAATCCAATCCTGTCGCAGCGCCGGCAGCCCGCGCTCCACATCTCCGTGAAACTCCGGATCGCCCCAGAGGCCGCTCGTGTCATACACGCGAACCGGCGCGTTCGCTTCGACGCGCCCCGTGTGACTTACCGTCGGCGACAATTCAATTTCGCGAAACGGCACGCGAACGTCCTTGTGCCGCTGGCCGGCGACGTACACCTTCTTCGATTTCGGCAGCACGTCCGTGCTGTGTGCTTCGTTCATCCCATTCTTCGGTGCGATCATGTTTGCCTCCCAAAAACAAAAAGCCGATTCCTGCTTCCAGGAGTCGGCTTCGCAACGTGTTTCCCTACGCCAGCATTACCTGGGTCAGGTTCCATGGGTCTCCCGCCTCGTGCGGGATCTCAGCCTCGAAGGGCTCCCCAAACGAATCTGCTCATTAAATTGTCAATTGAACGACCGCCCACAGCCGCACGACGAATGCACGTTCGGGTTCTTGATCTTGAATCCCGAACCCTGCAGGCCGTCCACGTAATCGATCTCGCTGCCCTTGAGAAAGCTCATGCTCATGGGATCGATCACCACCTCGACGCCATCCTGCGCCACCACCTCGTCGTCGGCCTTCTTCTCATCGAACGCCATGCCGTATTCCATGCCCGAGCAACCGCCCGCGTCCACATAGACGCGCAAGGGCTTGCCACTCACGCCTTGATCCGCCAGCAACGTCTTGATGTGCTTCGTCGCACTTTCCGTCAATGTAATCATATTCGTCACCACCAAACTGCCACTCCACTGTAGCAAGCTCGTGACCCGCTGTCAAACTCGGTCAAGTCTAGGCAGCGTGCTAATTTGAACTATATGCCTGCACGTAAATCCAGATCGTTCCGACAGCAAATGGCAGGATGGATGCCGCCGCCCCGCCGTATAAGAGAAGCGGATGTTCAGAACGCTGATAGCCCTCACCTACGATCAGAGTAATACCAAGAATCGGCAATACGATGGGCAAGGTAAAACTGAGGGCCCGAAACGGCTCAATATACAAGCCCATTCGATCTCCGAACAACGAAACGAGGACGACAACGAACCACAGCACCACGAGGAGAAGGATTGCAGCGACTTGGGTTCTCAGCTTGAATCGCACGCTCAACAACCCCTCCTTTCACTCAATCACCACGCCGCCGTAACCGACCACGCGCGCGAAATCGCCGCTCACATCGCCGCTGGTCCGATACTCCAGCAGTTCGGCGTGCCTGGCGCCGAGCTCCTTCGCGGCGCACAGCACAACGTAGGTCGCCGCCACGCCGCACATAGATACTTCCGCCTCGATCACGCGATTCATGAGCACCTCGGGATCAAGATTCACAACCGCGTCGAGGACCAGCTTGTCCTTGGTGTGCGAGACTTCCTGGTCTTCGTAGTGATTCAGGTCCGTCGATGCGACGAGCAACACGGGTTTGCCGTATTCCCGAACGGTCTCCGCAATGGCCGCGCCGATTTCGCGAAGTTCGCGCCGCCCGCCCGCTTCCGGCCAGCCGCCGCCGATCAACAACGGCACGATGTGAACGTTGGGATTGGCGCGCAGCAGCATCGGCAATTGGACTTCCAGGGAATGTTCCGTCGAATGAGCGCGGGGGTCTTCGGCCAGCAAATCGCAGTCGTCGAGAAGCGACGAGGCCAGGGGTTCGGCGACCGGCACATCGCCGATCGGCGTGCGCCACGTTCCCGAACTGTAAACGGCGTAGCGGCTCCCGATGCCGTGGTGATTCGGCCCGACGAGAATCACGCGGTCGGGGATTTGCACGCTCGAGTACACCACGCCCGCGGTGTGACCTGAATACATCCATCCCGCGTGCGGACAGACCACCGCGATGGCTTTCCGCCCCGAAGCCGCAGGACGCACCAATCGGTCCAGCTCCGCCTCCACCTCGGGCGCCACTCCCGGATAGAACTGCCCGGCTACTGCCGGCGGACGTACCATGAACTCCCTTTCCGGCCACCACAACCACACTCTGTCACCTGACAACCGCCTGCCAAACCGAACCAGCTTACATTACCACCGCGCGGATTGATTCTGCAAGGACACTCAACACCCGATCGATCTGCTGGTCGCTCAGGCAATACGGTGGCATGAGGACGATGCTGTTGCCGATCGGACGCGTCAGCACGCCGCGCTGCCGCATTTCCGCGCACACCTTGATTCCGATCTTCTCGGCCAACGGATATGGCGTCTTCGTCGCGACATCCTGGAACAACTCGACCGCGCCAATCGCCCCGATATGCCGCACCTCGCCGACGTGTGGCA
>Ga0335069_10001298_pt1 | contig 40454 bp, 65 predicted proteins | sample Lox_Sample_11_FD_206714 | JGI IMG/M metagenome (GOLD analysis project Ga0335069, IMG submission 206714) | Soil microbial communities from Loxahatchee National Wildlife Refuge, Florida, United States - Lox_Sample_1.1 | ecosystem: Environmental > Terrestrial > Soil > Wetlands | place: USA...
GCCAGTGGCGACTCCAGCAAGCTCGCGGCCAGTGGCGACTCCAGCCAGCTCGCGGCCAGTGGCGACTCCAGCAAGCTCGCGGCCAGTGGCGACTCCAGCAAGCTCGCGGCCAGTGGCAACTCCAGCAAGCTCGCGGCCAGTGGCAAAAAATCTGTCGTCATGGCTGCCGCAACTGAATGCACTGCGAAGGTCGGCGACGACGGATGTATCGCGCTGGCATGGTGGGATTCAAGCGCAGAACGCTTCCGGGTCGCGGTAGGTTATGTGGGCGAAGACGGAATCGAAGCCAACGTCGAATATCGCGTGCGCGATGGCAAGCTCGCACGCGTCGAGGAATAGCCATGATCCGCCACGACGAACCCGGTATCAGCGTGACATTGAGCGCTGAAGGTCTGCGCCGCGCGTACTCACACGAAGACATGCTTTCGAGTCTTCGCGGCGTTCGGCTCATCGAGCGCATTCATGCTGCGGTTGCTTGGGGCGCAGCGTTCGGACTGGCGATTCTGATCGCTTATAGCGCGGTATCGGGGAACTGACATGCGGAATACGACTGATATCCGCGGCCTGCTTGATCAGTACGACAAGGCGGTCGATGCGCTTGGGATTCTTCGGGATGAGGCAGCGAAACTGCGTCTTAATGGTCATCAAGACGATGTGCAACTCAGCATCCATATCAGCGGCAGAAAGGGACGCGGGTTGACCCTTGCGACTTCGAGCCGCGAAACAAATTATGCATCGGCACAGGTGCGCGGCATGGAAATGATCATGCTCGGCGTCAAAAAATGGTACGCAGCAGAGATTGAGCGCCATCAGCAGCATGTGAAACGGCTTGAGGAACGGATCAGGGAGAGCGCGCAATGAAGCATCTCAAACGCCTCTCCGCGTGGTCCGACGATCACCCGGTTATCTCGATCCTCGTCGGCATGCTCGTGCTGTGGCTGTTTGCCGTGGTGTGTTTGCCGGCCGATCCGCCGTATGTGCAGCAGACAGGACACGTCGTTACTGGCCATGTACGAAACGCCACTTGAGGCGCGAGCCGCCGACGCTCTCCAATCTTTCGAGGAAATCGCAATGAATATGACCGCACAGCAGGAAATAACTGATTTCGATGTCGCAGAATTGAAGCCCGGCGCGATCGTGCGCGCGCCGCAACAATCGATTGTCAGCGTTACTCCGACGCCGGCCGACCTCGTGCGCTACGCGATGGAACGCAGCGATGTCGATCTGGACCGCCTTGAGCGCCTGATGGACATGCAACTGAAGTGGGAGGCTAACCAGGCACGAAAGGCGTTCACCGATGCGATGGCCGAGTTAAAGAAGAATCCTCCGACCATCTACAAGGACAAGCACGTTGAGTTCCGCACGGACAAGGGCGTGACCGCGTACGACCACGCGACGATCGGAAACGTGGTCGAAAAGGTCGTCTCGGCGCTTGCCGAGCACGGTTTCAGCCATCGCTGGGTACCCAACCGCGGTGAAGGCGGAATGATCTCCATCACATGTGTCATCACGCACAAGGCCGGCCATAGCGAAGAAACGACGCTTGAAGCCGGGCTCGACCAGTCGGGTGGTAAGAACAACATTCAGGCAATGATCTCGACGAAATCGTACCTCGAGCGTCATTCGCTGCTGGCTGCCGTAGGCCTCGCGACACGTGATACACCTGATGACGATGGTCGTGCCGCGGAGCGTTCAGACGACGTGCAGGCGATTGTCGAGAAGTGGCTGAACAACGTCAACGGCTCGAAGACGGAGAAAGAGGTTCGTGGAATCTGGGCTCAGGCTGCACCAGAGTTGCGGGCCACGAAGGACACGGAAGCGTTCAAGCAGGTCAAGAACGTCGTCGAATCCAAGATTGCTGACTTTAAGGCGGCTGCGCAATGAAGATCATCGAGTGTTCACAAGGTTCGCCCGAGTGGCACCGGGCTCGCGCTGGCTGCATTACGGCCAGCATGTTCTCGACGATTCGAAAGAAGGTCGGTTGCCTGGATGAGCGACAGGCCCAATTCGTTGAGTTACATCGCGGGGGTATGCCAGCGAAAGAAGCCGCCGAGCAGGCAGGATATAAGGCTGTCCCGAAGTCCGACATCATCACGCGCGCGCTCGCCGGCGAGAAGATCGGCGACTGGTCCGACGTAGCGAAGGACTACGCGTTTCGTCTCGCCATCGAGCGCATCAGCGGGCACCCGCTCGACGAAGGCTTCGAGACGTGGGCCATGAAACGCGGGCACGAGCTGGAGACCGAGGCGCGCATGGAACATGAGGCGATGACTGGCCTTCTCGTGGAGTCTGCCGGGTTTATCACGACCGATGACGGCGTATTCGGCGCGAGCGCGGACGGCCTGATCGATCCCAACGGCGGCAGCGAGTACAAGTGCTTCATCGATCCCGCACGACTACGCCCGATCCTGCTCGAAGGCGACATCACCGAAGTGCGCGACCAAGCGCAGGGCTGTATGTGGATTGGTGGCCGTCAATGGTGGCACGTCGGGCTCTACTGCCCTGCTCTCTCGGCCGCTGGGAAGCAATTCACGATGATCGAAGCGCCGCGCGACGATGACTTTATCGAAACGATGGAAGTCGATCTCATGGAATTCGCACGGTTCGTCGACGAGTATGAGTCGGCGCTTCGGAGAAAAGCAGCATGACCACGACCTTCGTCCTCCGCGCACCTGAGCATGCCAAGTCGATGGTTGCCTACGTGAAGGCCCACGCGGGCCCACAGGCGGCTGCTGGACGGCCGCTGGTTGTCTCCATTGCCGAGTACAAGGAGAAGCGCAGCGGCGAGCAGAACAGGCTTCTGCACGCCCTCCTGAACGACATAGCCGAACAGGCGACGGTGAACGGCAAGCACTACAGCGCGGAGACGTGGAAGGAGCACATTCGACGCCTATTCATCGGCACAGAGGAAATCGACCTCCCGGACGGATCGCGGCTCGAGCGCGGAATCTCGACCACCACGCTATCCGTCGGCGAGTTCATGCAGCTTATCGACCGCGTTCAGGCTTGGGCAACGACCGAGCTTGGCGTGCAGTTTCAACTCTAGGAGAACCACCCGCATGTTCACCGTCACCGACCACCTGGCCAAGATCAACTCTGTAACCAACGTCGCCGAGAAGCACGGCAAAGAGCGCGTCGCAGCGCTTTCCATCGGCCTCTATCTCGTCGGCGGCGGCGAGCTGCTCGACATGTTCGATGTGGCGCTGCGTCCGATGCTCTATCGCAAGCCGCAGCCGAAGCCAGGCGAGTTGCCGATGGAGCACGACGGCCTGACCGAACTGCGCTTCCCATTCCTGCGCAATCTCGCATGGGATCGTAAATACGCGGGCTATCTGCTGCGCTTCCACATCGGCGCGACCGGCGCTGAAGACGTATTGCTCGCGGACTGCGGCCTGAAGGACATTAGATTCGTGACGCAGGAAGGCGGCTCTGTGGGCGTGCACTTCAAGGTGACCGCGCATCCGAAGGATGAGGTTGATCACGGGCGCATCGCTACCCGCTTGCAGCAGGAGATGATCATCACACTCACGCCGCCCGATGATTACGTCGAGCCGGGATTGTTCGGAGAGCCGACGAACGACGAGGACCGCGATCCGTTCGAGGGATCTGATCTGGCCGAAGACGATTCGCGCATCGACGCGTAACCGCGACGGCGGCCTCGTGCCGCCTGAATTAAACCGATTGAGTGAGATGAGCATGAGCGAAACCATCACGATTCCCGAAATCTCCGACATCGAGATCGCATTCGGGACCACTACGGGACTGCCGAAATACGCAGCGATCCCGGCTGAATTCAAACGCCACAACGGCACGAAATGGAATGAGTTGTTCTCGAAATGGTTCTACGGAGGACTCAAAAGCCTCAAGGTCGCTCCCAAGGAAGGAATCGACAAGAATGCAGCGCTGCGGCACGTCAAGGCGTGCATGGCCTCCTGGGAACCGAAAGCAGAGCACAAGGAAGCTGGCGTCGCCTACCTCATGAGCCAGTATTTCGCCGACGCGGAATGGTCCTGACTACCCACCCGTAGCCGCATAGAGAGCCGACATGCCCATCAAGCCCGAAAACCGCGGCCGCTACCCGGCGAACTGGCCTGAGATCCGCGCACGCATTCTGGAGCGTGCCGCGCACGCCTGCGAGCAATGCCGCGTGAAGAATCACACGATCATTCAGCGCGGCTGTGGGCACGACAAAGGCACGTTTCGCGAGATCGACACAGGCACGGTGCGCAACGCGGAAAACGGATGGTGGCTGGGCTACGCGCACGAGTCCGATTACTGCGGCACGCCGGTGAAGATCGTCCTCACGATCGCTCACCTTAACCACATTCCTGAAGACGTGCGAGACGACAACCTGAAGGCGCTGTGCCAGCTGCATCACCTGCGCTACGACGCGAAGCATCACGCTGCCAATGCGCGTGAGACGCGTCGCGCTCGCAAGGCGATTGGCGATCTGTTCGCCTGACCGAATCGAGGAAAACATGAAACAGAGCCACTACAACGAACTGATGAAGATCGCCGCCGACCTTGAAACGGAGGGCGACGGCGCGATTGCGAAGGCACTCCGCGCCGCTCTCGCTTCAGATACGGCTGGAGGGGTGGTTGGCGAAGCCGGGAATATGCCAGGCACCGATGGATTCACGATGGCGTGCTTCGAAGCCGCGAAAGTGCCGGTTGGCACGAAGCTCTACGCCGCTCCAGTCGCCCCTCCTGCGGTAGCGCCTTTGACGGATGGACAGCGCAGCGCTATCGAATATGCACTTTCCATTCTTGAGAATCGGGGGAAGGACGATGACGTGAAATGTTTGACGGCTTTGCTCGCCGCCCCAACGCCTACCGTCGCCACAGATGCGGCAGCGCCGAAGTGCATGTGCAGCGGCCTTGGTCCGTGCGAGCAACGCACCGATGGTTCGTGCCGCCTGAAGGCGCAGCCCTGTGGCGTTTGTGAGGGCGACTGTGGGGCAGAAGCAAGCGGATATGCATGTCAGGCGCAGACTGATGAGCGCGCGGCGATGACATTCGAACAGTGGATTGAATCGGTGCCGCCGTTGATGTGGGAAAGCTGGGGCCGTCGAGAAGCTGCACACGCAGCGTGGCTTCGCGCTGCCTCGCAAGGAGCCCAGCAATGAGCGCTATTCGAGTCTGCGCAATCAGTGACATTGAGTGCTCGCGCGGTTGCGGCGCTGGCGCGTGCAAGAAAGAGGAGAAAGCCATGAGCAATGAAACAATGAAGGACGGCGAGCGGGCGGCATTTGAGGCGATTGGGCGTCAGTTCAAAGACTACTTTGGTCATATCACGCCGGAGGAGGCTTGCCGCATCATCAACGAATTGCAAGGCAAGTTGAATGCCCGCGCCGCCTCCCCGCAATCCGATGAAAAGTATACGCAGGAGAAATCGATCAGCGACGAAATGATGGATCTGGTAGATCGTCTTGGCAGTGAATTCGATAAAGTTGACCTGCGTGCATGGAAGCATCTTTTGGTGTATGCGCCGAAACCGCAAGAATTGCAGCCGCTGGATACACCCGTCGAAATGAACAACTACCAAGGTCGATGGGCATACGCCGCTGGGTGGAATGCTTGCGCACGCGAAGCAGTGCCACAATCCGGCGAGAAGGCAAACGAATCTTGCTCTGCTTGTTCAGTTGGAGTTTGCTCTGCCCATCGTAATCAAGATCACGGCGCGGCAGCACCACAAGCAACGCTGAGCGACGAGCAGCGGGACGCCCTCAACGAGGCTATTTGTTGGGCTCGTGATGATGGGTTGCCCGGCACGGAGACTCAACTTAGATCGATCCTCACCCAAGCGCCAACCGAGCGCATGAGCGATGCAGTGCGCGAATTGACTCCTGACGACGCCGATATGGTCTGGCCACTCGATGACGGCGAGACCTTCTATCACACGCTGGACGATGCCGTTGAGCAGGAAATATCCAATGCGTGGCCGGTTGAAGCGCCCGTGGAATTTGAATTCCAGATTGCGAAGCGCATCCCAAATGTGACTGTGCGCGTGACCGAGATAACCGAGAGCGGCCACGTGTGGGAGATTGTCGCCGCCCGCAAAGCCGAGATCGAGTGTGATTCAGGAGAATGATATGCACTTAACCTCTTTCGAATGGTTTTTATCTGGTTTCTTGTTAGCGTTACCCGTTGTAAATGTCTACAGGGATTGGAAATCGGATATCAGTAGCAAAGCCGAGATCGGGCGCGGGGAGGGGCAATCGTGACCACGCGCGACGAGTTTGAGGAGTGGGCCAACGAAAACTGGATCGGTGGTCTCTCGAAGATGATCGCACTCAGGGCATGGCAAACATCGCGCCTCGCGGCGCTGGAGGAAGTCGCCAGAGCGTTCGAAGCCGAGCACGGGCGAACGCGAGACCGCAATTATTGGCTCGTGGCCGCATCCATGGTGCGCGCCCTCGCAAAGCCTGAAGGTGAATAACATGAGCAAGCTCCAAGTCTCCGCAGCAACCATCGAGCGCATGCGCCTCCTGATGCTCGACGGCCAGCCGCGCTCATGCCTTGCGACAGCGGGCGAACTCGGCATCTCGCGCTCGTCGGCAGATCACGCGATGACTGCACTGCACAAGCGCCACATCGTCTTCATCGCCCGATACGAGCGATGCGAAGCCGGCACGAGCTGGATCCGTATCTTCCAGGCCGGTCACCAGCGCGACGCCGCGCGGCCAAGCTCAGTGCAAACGCACAGCCACGCCTATCTGCGCCGCGAGCGCGAGCGTCTTAGCCAGGCGCGCGCGACGAAGATCTTCCGGCATCCGTGGGACGTGGCGCTTTTCGGCGAGTGCCCTACCGTTCCCACGACGACGTGGAAGGGCCGAGTCATCCGGCAGTCAATGTCGGTCCGCGATGAGGATGAGGTGATGGCATGATGTTTCTGACCGACAAAGAGCTTACCGAACTCACAGGGAAGCGCCAGAACGCCGCGCGCATCCGCGTGCTCAACACACTCGGCGTGCAGCATAAAATCCGCCCTGATGGCTCGATCGCAGTCCTGCGCGCGCACGTGGAGCGCGTGTTTGGAGAGAAGGCGTCGAAGACCGAGCCGCCCGCATGGCAACCTGCCTGGAACTGATGAAATGCCGCGCCCGAGAAAAAAAGAGAATCAGGGCCTGCCTGCCCGGTGGGTCCTTCACCATGGCGCCTACTATTTCCGCGTGCCGCCCGGGCAGGAGCACGCGTGGGACGGCAAGAAGAAATTCCGTCTAGGCGACACGCTGCCGAGCGCCTATCGCACCTGGGCTGATCGCATCGGCCGCTACGAAAAGGCGAAGAACATCGGCCAGTTGCTCGATCAATACGCGCTCGAGGTGATCCCGACGAAAGCGCCGGCCACGCAGACGCAGAACATCGCGGCGCTCAAACCGTTGCGTGAGCACTTCGCCACCGCTCCCCTGTCAGCAATTACGCCGACCGTTGTCTATGCGTACCTGCGCCGCCGCTCCACAAGCGCCAGGACGGGTTCTAAGCGAGAGATTGAGGTGTTGTCCCATGCGCTGACGAAGGCCGTCGAGTGGGGCTATATCGACCGCCATCCGTTCGCCTGGCAGATGCGCATAGAGAACGAGGAACCGCGCGATCGATACGTCGAGGATTGGGAGATCGATGAATGCCTCGCGCTCGATTCGCGGCGCAAGAAAGGCAGCGTGCGAGCCGCCCAGGCGTATATCCGCATCAAGCGCATCACCGGCATGGCGCGCGGCGATCTGCTGCGCCTGCGTCCGGCTGTCGACTTCAAGGAAGACGGCATCCACATTCAGCGGCACAAGACCGCGAAGAAGACCGGCAAGCGCACCGTCTACCTGTGGACCGACGAGCTGCGCGCCGCGGTGAACGCCGCGCTGGCCGCGCGCCCGGTGCACATCTCGCCGTGGCTGTTCTGCACGCTGCGCGGCGAGTGCTACATCAACGAGGAAACTGGCCGGGCCGGCGGATGGGAATCGCTCTGGCGCGGCTTCATGGAGCGCGTTCTGACCGAAACGAAGGTCACCGAGCGTTTCACCGAGCACGATATTCGCGCGAAGGCAGCGAGCGATGCCGAGACGCTCGAGCAGGCTCAAGCCCTACTCTCGCACGCCAGCCCTAGCACCACGAAGCGCATCTACCGGCGCCGCCCTGAGAAGGTCAAACCGGTTCGATAGCTGGGTCATATGCCCGTCGCACCGGTAAACGATTCAACGACTTACGATAGAAATTCTGTTTTCGAGTGACCCACTCAACAACCGGCAAAGCCAATACTGGCAAGCCATAAGGAGAAAACCATGCTTCGTTTAATAGCCTATCGGGGGTTCGAATCCCCCTCTCTCCGCCACCCGATACATAAGGCTTCCAGCCTGCCTCGAAAACGCCATTGGGTCATAGATTGGCGTTTGGGGCATTCAAAACTGATCCTTACAGGGATCGTCGCCATCCTTCCCACCCTCGCATGCGCCGGCACCATCGGCGGCGGACCGCACGGCGGCATGAGCAGCGGCGCGGCCAGCCCTCGCATGATGGGCATGCAGGCCGGTCCCGGGCAGCACGGCCCCGGGCCTACGGGTTCGTCCGCGGCGCCGGGGCAATCCGGCCAGGGCGGCTACTACTACGGGCCGCGCGACGGCAGCGTGGTGGACGCGTACCAGCCGTGGCCCGAGTCGGAAATGCGCAGGTTTCAGAAGCCGCGCTGGGAGCCGTACGCAGGAAACTGATAGCTATCAGTTACAGTAAGGCCGCCCTTGTCGGCGCATGATTTTCAATGACAAATCATGCGCCAGTTGACCGACTGCGAACCCGTGGCGCTGTAGAGCGTCGCTCCGGTCGTGGACTGGCTTGCGACACCAGTCGCCACCGCTCCAGCGTTCTCGTTGGTCGTGATCACGGAATCAACAGCAGTCGGACACGCAAGAGGCCACGTGACTGCCACCGAACCCGGAGTGCCAGATCCAGTAGTAGCAGCGCCCCACTCCTCGATATGCCCGTCAGGCAGGTTAATGCAGGCGGATACGTTGTTCGCCCAGCAGTTTCCGAAGAGCGTTCCCATCTCTGAAGCAGTGCTGAATCGGTTGTCTCCTATGTCAGTAATCTTCCAGTCTCCATAGACAGAATTTGAGACATAGATAAATTGACGGCCAGAATTAGGAACATAACTACCCAAATCTGAAAATGAGTTGCCATGCAGGCTTATGAGTGTCTGTGCACCTGAATTGTTATTGAATAGTTGTAGTGCATGGTTAACGTATGTTGTGCTGCTGATACGTGCCTGCTCAACACCAACAATAGAATGCACTCCAGCCCCACTACCTACCCCGGAGGCATTCTGCGTAATGCAAAAGTCCGCCGTTCCCCCATTAATCTGATAGTAACCGCCAAAAACAGACAATCCCTTGACCCCTTCATTAGGATTGCCGTTAATCATGATCGTGCAATAGGCAGTGTTATTACTCGAATTGATCCCTTCAAAGTCTCCACCGAACAAATCAAAATCCGCCGGACTTGAAATCACGAAGCCAGCCTGAGACTGCGCGCCAACCCATGGGTTTATAATCGTCCAATTGTTCGGGTGGCTGTTAGAGCCATACCCTGCATTAATCGCCTGTTGTCCGCCCTCCAAAACCGGATGATTCAAATTTATGCGGATGCTGTCCAGCGAGTAAATCTGATAGGTAAAGTTCTGTATCGTGAATGGGATCGTATTCAGATAGGTGATCTGATTGATGCAGAGGCCATAACCCGCGTTATTGATGGACGTGAGATTCCAGCCGCCTAGGGCATTCCCGCCATAGCTGCTAGTTCCATACGTGCCTTGCAGATTTATGGCGCACGTTGTACCAGTTACGGTAGATTCAAGATTCGTTCCGCCGTTTCCGGTAAGGGAGCTACCGCCATACTGATAGCCACGGTTTGCCGATGGTTGCGTAATGCTGGAGAACTTGATGTACCCACCAGGCGTGCCGGGTAGTTTCAAGTCCTGACCAATCGAATCCGCGAAATTCCATGCATATTGAAGCTGCGTTGTGCTATCCGTTGCGCCGGTAAGGTCAAGCCCAAATTCCCTCGCGTCCACAGGCTGTGCACCGTACTTAGCAATCCAGCACAGCGAATTCGCACTCTTTACTTGAGAGCCGCCATCACCATTTCCGGAATTCAATGAGCACGCACTCCCGGACGCAACAAAAGTCAGCGGGGGCGCATCTCCAGATGCGGTATAGCCAAGTCGAATTACCGTTGAGATAGTCGCGGTAGAGAGCGCTTGAAGGGCTGCGTTCGTCGGAACAGTCGGAAAGTAGGTCGCCGATCCGGTGGTAAGGGTCGTGAACGCGCCCGTACTCGCAGTCGTTGAACCAATCGGGCCTGGCGACGCGAATGTCGCCCCGCCCAGCGACGCGGCGTTGATCGCGCTGTTGCACGTGAATCCAGTGTTCGTCGTCCATGCCAGCGCATTCGTCGTTGCACTGCAACCGGGCATTGCAAACGGCAGAGGTGCCGCGCTCGATCCTGTAGCGTTCGCCAGAACGGTATTGGCCGCTTGCGGCCCAAGGTTGATTGAACCTCCAGTGATCGTCCCGAGCACGGTTAGATTCTGGAACGTGACGGAGGGATAGGTGAAAGTCTGGCCGAATGCCAGCAGCGGCCACAGGAGGGCCGCATATAGGAATCGTTTCACCTTACGCCCCAAGGTAGCAGCCGCTAATGGTTTCGACAGCTCCATTCGCGGCTGCGCTGGAATTGCTGTAGGTGAAAATAGTCATCGTAGAAGATGAGGGATTGATATCCCCCTGCAACATATTCCCGGTACTGGCGGTCTCGCGACCGGGCAATATCTGAACGCTTCCACCGGTGGCAGACGAGAAAGGGAGACTCAGGATTGTCTGGGTTCCCGTTCCTACCGTGGTGATAGTTGCCGCAACGCTAATACAAACAAGTTTCCCGATCTTCGTATAAGAGCCAACGGCGCTTGCCGTCGTGTAGGTTCCAGAGGCGGCTGACACAGTTGGCGAATATGACGTCCAGCCAGTGGGGAGGGAATTACTGGTGACAAACGCAGTTGTGGCGAGTTGAGTCGTGCTGGTTCCGGCTGAAGCGGTCGGCGCAGTCGGCGTGCCTGTGAGCGCAGGAGAAGCCAGAGGCGCGAAGCTATTTGCAACGAACGCCGTCGTAGCGATCTGCGTGGTGTTTGTGCCCGCAGTCGCAGTAGGAGCGGCAGGCGTGCCGGTCAGCGTAGGAGATGCTAGCGGCGCATAAGTGTTCGCGGCGCTTCCGCCGAGCGATGCCGCGTTGATGCTTGTATTGCAGGTAAAGCCAGTGCTCGTGGTCCAGTTCAGCGCACTGGATGACGTACTGCAAGACGGCATTGCAAATGCCGTAGGACTTGCGCTCGAAGCGGTTGCATTTGCAACGACGGTATTAGCCGCCTGCGCAGCGAGACTTGATAGACCTACATTGCCAGAGGACGTGAACGTCCCCAGCACCGTGAGGTTCTGGTACGTCGGGCTCGGGTAGCTTTGGGCGAGCGCCAGCAGCGGCCAGAGAAGAGCCGCGATCAGGATTTTCTTGATCATGGGATTGCCTACGAGGTTGTCAGCGTTGCGGCCGCGATTGCATCGATGCGGCTCTGGTAGAGGTCAATCGAGTGGTCCGCGAAGTCCCAGCCGCTGGTCCAGAGATCGCCGAGCACCATCTGGTAGCCGCCCGCGTCCTGAAGCCAGATGTGCTCGAGCGGCGGCCGGTCTTTCCAGCGCGGATCGATCCACGGCCAGCTCGCCCAGCCGTCGCGTCCGTTGAGCACGCAAACCATGTCGGCCAGCGCGTCGGCGTGCGCGTGATAGAAGTCCGCGGCGACGAACTTGGGCGCGGCGAAGCTATGCAGCGCGCCGATGCGCTCGCGCGGCAGGAATGCGGGCGTCAGGTGCGTGCGTGAGGCGCCGAGCGAGTGCCCGCAAACCGAGATCGGGTTTGCCTGCGGCACGGTCTGCAAGACCCAATTCCAGAGCGCCTGCATGCCTTCGGAGACGCCCGTCGTCACCGTGCCGCCCGCGAGCGTGACAGGCACCAGGCGCGCGTCGGCCCACACGTCGGCCAGCTTTCCTTCGCTCGCGCGCGTGCCGCTGATGCTCAGGTGTGTTTCTCCTGACGGCGTGACCGAGAGCACCGCCTGATGGCTGGCGTCCTGATAGAGGTCGATCCAGTCGTCACCCAGAGACGAAAAAGCCGCCTTTGAGGCGGCTGCGTCTTCGATATAGGCGTCGTTCGCCCGCCTCGCGGCGAGCGCGATGGCTTGCCAGTCCATTACTTGCTCGCAGCGGGCGCGGAGGCGGCGGCAGGCGCCGCGGTAGCGGCCGGCGCGGCCGGCGCGTAGACCGTCATCGCGTTCTGCAGCGTCAACGAGAAGATGCCGATGGCAGCGATGAAGATCGGCTTCTGGTTCGCGGGAATCTGCGTCGATTCGTTGATGGCCTTTTCCATCGCCGGAACGCCAGTTGCGAGAAGCGTCTGGACCGAGCTCACGGTGATAGCGCCGGCCGTCGAGCAGAACAGGCCGTTGGCACTGGCAGCAGCGGCCAGGCTCGGATCGATCGCGGCGATGCTTTGCAGCGTGGGTTGCACGACTTGGCAGCCGTTGACAACCGTCGTCTGGAGCTTCGCAAGATCGCCAGCGGCGGTCTGCTGTTGCGCGGTCGAGCAGCCAAAGAGAGCGGACAGGGCTAAGCCTGCCGCGAGAAGCAGCATGCGTTTCATGGTGGTCTTCCTTGGGTGTGGTTACTGCTTGGGCGGAACTGCCTGGAGATTCGTCACGGCGTGATAGCCTACGAGAGCGGTGAGCTGGGTGCTGATCGCGGCGATGAGCGGCATTGCGTCCGCCTTGCCGGTGAACACGAGTGCCGCCCACAGGCCGTTCAGGCCAGCTGCGGCGATGAGTTTCAGGACTGCGCTATTCACGTCGATACCTCCGGTTGTGGTTGGGCTTCCCCCGATGCGGGATCCTGCGAGAAGTCGGCGCCGAGCGTGAACAGCGCGCGCTCAGCATCACGGCGACGCCACAGGCCGGCGAGAACCCGACCGCTAGCCATGTCCCACTTGTCGAATTCGCCGATGGCCGCTTGAATGTTGTTTGCGTTGATATCGGCGAGCAGCGTGGAGCGCGCAAAATTGCCGATTCCCACGTTGAAGACGAAATCAACCAGCGCGTCGAATTCATCCTGCGTGAGGCCGATCTTCACCATCTGATTGACCGCGTTCACAGCGAAACCGACATCGTCCAGTAGCCACTGATCGGCCTGCGCCTGCGAGCACGTCATGCCGTCTTCCACGCCTACCGTATGACCCCATCCGATCGTCCATGGATCGGTGGGCGTCGGCTTGTACGCGACGAGACGGCATTCTTCGAACTGCTCGGTGAGCGCCATTCCTTGTTTTGAGTACTGCATCACTCCCCCTTTGCGGTGAGAAGTTTCAGGAGCCGGTCGTCGGCCTCTTTCATGGAACGCATGAGCGCAAGTTGCTGGGCGTCGTGCTCGCGCGCGGCTTCAGCCATCGAGAGCAGGCTCTCGAGCATCTGGCGCATCTGCTCGGCAATGCGCTGCTGCATCTCTGCCGACTTCTCGGCCATCATCGTGAGTACTGCGCTGGCGATCGACGCCTCGATTGAGAGCGTGAGGTTCGTCGCGCCCCAATCCGAGTCGTAGCCGCGCACGAAATGCAGCGCGAGCGACGTGACGACGAAGGTCACGAGCGCAATCAGGAACACGCGCGGATGCCGGAACGCGAGATAGATGCGCGTGAGGTTAGGCATGGCGCAGCCCCCACCACAGTTGAAAGCCGCCGATCACGAGCTCAGCGACGAATAGCGCGACCACGATCCAGTTCAGGCGCATGCCTTCGGCGTGCTTCTCGTCGGCGTTTTGCTCGTGCTGCGCGGCCTCTAACGCCTCGATCCGCTGGCCGTAGTGATCGAGGCGCTCTTCATGAAGCTGGAAGCGGCCTTCGATGATTTCGTCATCCATGGATGCGCGGAACGAACAGGGCGATGACGGTCACGAGCAGCGAGCCGGCGGCAATCAGCAGCCCGACCTTTGCGGGAATCGACGCGTGCGCTTCCTTGAGCTGCGTGTAGAACGTCGTGTTGATGTCCTCGCGCAGAGCGGCTACGTCCTCTTTAGTCGCGACCTGCGCGATGGCGGTGCGCAGTTCGGCAATGATTTCGTCGTGGCGCGTCACGCGCGCGTCGAGCTTTTCGATTGCGGCTTCGTTTGCTTCGGCCCGCGTGCGCAATTCTGCAATGAGCATGGTCTGATCCATGGATTCCCCGGGGGTTGAAGGTGGTTATTGAGCTAGTTCGAAGACGACGAAAAGGCCGGGCGTCCCGTTGAAACCTGCGCTGACTCCAGACGGACCGGAGCGCGCGCTACCTGAGCCGCCCGAGCCGTAGCCAGAGCCATTCGCGCCGACACCGGACTGGCCGCCCGGGCCGCCCGAGCCGAACGGGCTATTGCCACCGCTGCCGCCCAGCGGGTTAAGCAGATCGAGGCCAGGAGCACCAGCGCACCCGCGGTTCGAAAATATGAGCGTGCCGCTGCCGCTCGGTGCGCTCGGCAAAGACGGAGGGGGAGCGCCGACGTTGCCGTTGCCGCTCGTGCCGCCATCGACGATGCCGACGTTGCCTCCAATACCGCCGGGCAGCACCAGCAGCGAGCCAAAGCTGGACTGGCCGCCATTGCCGCCATTGGCACCGGAAACGCCCGTCCCACCAGCACCGATCGTCACGGTTTGGCTGGAAAGCCCGCTCGGGATGAGGATCACGCCGAAGGTGCCCGAGCCGCCGCCAGATCCTGCCGCGCACGGCGTGTTAAGACCGGTCATGTCATGCGTGCCGCCGCCGGCCGCCCCACCGCTGACGCCCGCTACAATGGCCTTCGTCGCGCCCGGCGTCGGGTTGTAGGTGCCGCTCGCCGTGATGACCTGCACGTTGATGAGCGAGCCGAGCAGCGACTTCCCGGGCGTGTTGATGCCGACATCGACTTCGGACAGGCCCGAGTCCATCGAGCCGCTGTCCATCGCCACAGTGACTGTCGTCAGCGTCGTGTAGGCTGATGCAGTCACGGTGCCGTAGAGCGTGCCGCCGGTGTTGACCGTGCGCACGCGCCGACCGACCGCATAGAGCGCCGTCAGGTTGCCGGGAACGGTGAACTGCGTGCCGCTCACGTAAGTCGGCGTGAGCGCCGGGTTGATCCATTCCGCCGCGGCGAACCACGTTGCAATGGCAGCCATCATCGCGCGCGCGGAGTCGTTCACCGACGAGGGCGGCTGGCCCTCCTGCCAGTTGATTGCCGGATCGGCCGTCGCGTTATTGGCCGCTGTCTGTGACCACAGCCCGACTAGCGTTTGCAGCATTTCGGTTCACCTATAATGACGAACCGGGCGCGAGGCCCGGTCCGGGGAGATTTCAATGCACGACGTTTTGATCGTCGGACTGGCGAAACTTGGCATCGTGGCCGTGATCGCGTTCATTGGAGGCTTCCTACGGGCTGCCCAGGAGTCCCGTCGCGCCAGTAACGGCGGCTGGGCGAGCGTAGTTCAGGAGCCCGCGTACAAGCGCATTTGGAACCGCCTGCGCCGGCGCAGCAGCACGAGCGTCGAGGTACGGCAGGATCGCGTTCGGGTCCATCAGAAGCCCCGTTAGCCGGTCCTGCAGGCGACCGCCGACCATCTGCCCGATCTTGTTGCCGCCGCCGAGAATCCCAAGTCCCACCATCGGATGCCCGAGCGCCGTCGCGCCGATCGCACCGACCGCCTTCCCGAGATTGCCCGCGCCGCCGAACGTCGGCCCGTAGAGCTGGCGCGCGAGCCAGCCATTCGTCGCGAGGTTGTATGCCGTGTCACTGCCGGGCGATTTGATCGAGTTGGAGACAGTCGCGCGCTGCAAGTCCTGACCGATCCCCTGAAGGGTCTGCAGTGCGTTCGCATCGATCCCATAGCGCGCCGCATTGCCGCCGTTCATCGCCTGCGTGAGCGCCGAGCGGAACGGCATCATCTGGATTTCCGGCACGCCACCGGCATTCATTGCGCGCGTGCCCAGCCCGTTTGCGATCTGCTGGCCGACTTCCATCGTGTTCACCGGCACGCTTCCCTGGGCGTAGGCCGCCTTCGCCGCTTGCACGCCCGGGATATAGCGCTGCGTCCAGTTGTCGACGTTATCCTTGAGCGCCGAGAGCGACGCGGCGCGCGAAGTCTCGCCCGCGCGCTGCGCTGCGCTGATCATGTCGCCAAGCGCGCGCGAGGTGTAGTCGAGCGCCGATCCGTTGATCGTGTTCGAGTTTGGGGTGGGCCACACCGGCGGCACGCCGCGCCCGACCGCCGCATCCAGTGCCGCGCTGTTCTGAGCTTGCTGCATGGCCTGCTGCATCTCGGGAATCTGGGCGTAACGCATGAACGCCGGCCCGACGTTAGCCGTTGCCTGGTGCGCCTGCTGGTAGAGAGGTGTCGCCGCTGTTTCGCGCGCGACCTGCGCGGCGGCCAGGTCCGCCGGCGTCTGCGCGACGCCCATGAGCGCTTGCCAGCGCGCATCGTTGTTGTCGATCGCGCGCTGCGCCATCGCCGTCTTGAACGCCGGCATGTTCGCCGCGGCCTTCTCGGTCTGCACCATGACCGGCGTCTGCGCGACTTGCGCGGTGGTCGGCAACGAGCCAGGCACGAACTGTTGCGCGCCGCGGATGTTTTGCGCCGCCGCCGCCGCCTCTGCCGGGTCCATCGCGCCGGCCAGGCCGCGTCCGACGAACTGCGTGGGCTGCACGAGGGGCTGCACCGCACCCCATAGACCGCGCCCGAGCGCGCCCGCGCCAGCCGTCACAAGCGGCGTAGCAGCGCCGAGCGCGCCGCCCAGACCTACCTGCTCCGCCTTGTTCTGCCAGAAGTTCTGATCGCTTGTCGGCATCATGGCCGCGCCCGCAGCGCCCTGCGCCGCACCCAGACCGAGCCGACCGGCGAGGCCGAGCCCAGCATACTCAGGTCCGATCAGCATCGTGGGCGCGGTGCCCGCGATCTGGCCGCCGACGTTGCCCGTCTCTGCGGTGATCGGATTGGCCTGCTGGTATGGGGCGAACTGCGCATCGAGGCGCGCGCGGCCCTGCGCTGCGTCATTCTTCAACCAGTCGCCAATCGCACCCGGAACGATATGGCCGAGCGCCTGCTGCACGCCGAGCACGGTCGATCCGAGCCCGTGCCCGAGCCCCGCGCCGAGCGATGCAAGCATGCCGGGCTGCGATCCTTGCGCGGTGGGCGCCTGAGCGGGCGCCGGGCCGCTCGCCGCCGCTGGCGCACTTGCCCCGAGATACGCATCGAAGCCCTGCTGCGCTGGCGCGGCTGGCGTCGCGAGGTAATCGTCGAACGCGCTCATTTCAGGAGCCCATTGTTGAACGCCCATTCGAAGTTCGGGCGCAGCGACGGATTGGCCTTGATCGCCGCTTGCACCGCGGCGCGCTGCGCGTCACCCTGTAACTGGAGCGCCGGCATCATCTGCGGCTTGATGTTCTGATCGAAGCCAGCGGACAGTTGCGTGAACTGCTTTTCGTTGCCCTGCTGATAAGTCGGCGTGAGGAACTGCGTCTTCAGATGCGCGAGGTCGAGGTTATTGAGCTGCGCGGTCAGCCCTTGAATTCGCGCTTGCTGCGGCTTCGTGAAGTCGGGAACCGCGTTGCCCTGATTCGCTCGAGATGCGTCCGTGCCGCCGCTGCCTAGAGATTTCCCTTGCAGCGACGTGAACAGCGCGTGCGCCTTGTCATACTCGGCCGCATCGTTGCTCAGCCTCGTCGCCCATTCCTGTGGAAGAAGGCGCGCAACCGTATCGCCGGGCGCGTTCCTGTTCGTGATGTCCAGCATGGTCTGCAGGGCATCGCGCGACTGCTGGTAATTCGCATCGCTACCGGAGAGTGCGCCGTATGTGTCGGCCATCTGCTTCGATGGCGCACCTTGCGACGCATTCGCCGCAGTCGTCTGCCCGAGCGGCGGCTGCGCTGCCATCGGGCCGGCGACGCGTTGCGGCGTCGGTTGGGCACCGCCGATCGCATTTCTCCATCCCGGGGTTTCCGTGTCGAACAGCGCCGGCAGAATGCGCGCCCGCGTGGCGGGATCCTGAAGATTGATCGGCTGATTCGCCGGCACGCCGCTGGCCGCGGCCATTGCTTCGGCCTTCGCGGTCGGGTTGTTGCTGCCGTCTCCTGACGGCGCCCAGCGGTTGGCGATGCCTGCAATGGTATTGATGCCGTGCTGGCTGCCGTAGGAAGCCAGCAGCTGATCGGCTGCGTTCACCCCTTCCTGCGGCGTCGCATACGTGGCGAACTGGCCGTTTGCGCCTTTGATGTTCCCGAAATTGTTGTTGCGGATGCCGACAGGGACTTGCGCAGACCCGTTTCCGCCCGCCGCATCCGAAACATTCGCCGCGGTCTGGAAGACGAAGCCACCCTGGCCGTTGTTCGCCGTCGGATCCCACACCTGCATCGGCTTGAATCCGGCCTGCGCGCGCGCCTCGGCGCCATACTGCGCGCCGTAGCCGGCAGCGAGCTGCGCCGGGTCCACTACCTTCGTTGTGCCCGTCGTAGGATCGAAGTAGATCGGCGTGCGCAGCGCCGTCGGTGCGATGTAGTTGGCCTTCTGGACCCCTGCGCGGTTCGCCGCCTGAATGTCCGCCGGCGACATGCCGCCCTGGACGCCCATTTTCGTGAGATCAGTGGGCATCTGCGCCTGCAGCGTCGGATCGTACTGCGCGGCCATCTTCATCATGTCCGCGCCGCCCGGGATACCTGCGAGGTTCATCATCATGCCCTGCTGCCAGAGCTGCTGCGGCGTGCGGCCAAAGATCGATGGTGATGCTGGCTGCGCGACGTCGTTCGGGTTCACTGGCGCGCTTCCTGCGCCAGCGTAAGGCCCCATGCCAGCGGAGATACCCGAGAGCCCCGGCACGTTTGGCGAGCCCGTCACAGGCGCTCCCTGCGGGCCGGTCGGCGCTTGCGCGGTGCCCGAGGGCGCGCCAAGCAGCCCCTGCATGGCTTGCATGGTGAGCAGCGCGCGCTGGTTTTGCATCGCGTTGCCGATGCCCTGCTGCATGCCCTGAAAGCCCGCGCCGAGCATCTGCCCGTTCGTCACCGGCAAGCGCGACGGACCTGCGGCAGACAGCAGGCCCCCGGCCATGCCGAGCAGCCCAGCGGTCTGCGGGTTGGCCAGCATTCCCATTACGCCAGGCATTCCCGATGGAGGCGCGAACCCGCTCATCAGACCGCTCGCAGTCGGGTCAGTTGGATCGAATAGACCGGCCATGTATCACCCCGTGAAGCCGAACGGCTGGAAGCGCGCGTAGGCGGGCATCTGCGATTGCATGAGCTGCTGCTGGAGCTGTGGGTTCTGCGGATGGCCGCCGCCCATCGGCATCGCGGGTGCGGCCATTGCCTGCTGCTGCGGCTGGCCTTGCTGCATCATGCGCATGGCCTGCATGGCCATCATCGGATTCATGCCTGATCCAGCCGCGCCGCCGAGCATCGAAGCGCCGCCAATCGGCGCCGCGCCCATGGTTGCGCCCGACAGGCCGCCGCCGAGCGCGCCGCTTGCCGAGCCAGTTCCAAGCAGGCCACCGCTTGCCCCCATGCCACCGCCGGGCAGCAACCCGCTAAAGAGTCCGGTAGGGGCTGCACCGAGCGCGCTGCCCATGCCGGCGCCTGTGGCACCCGCGGCTGTCCCCATGCCGGCGCCGGCCAAGCCCGACCCTGTGCCGGCGCCCAACGCGGCCCCCAGCCCGGAACCAGCAGCGCTCACCGTACCGGCAGCCCCCGCAGCCCCAGCCCCAGCGGCGGCAGCGGGAGCAGCGAGCGCATCAAGCGCGCCGCCAGTGAGAGCACCACCTGCAGCAAGTGCGAGGGGAAACCATGGACTATTGAAGAATGACATTTCGCCCCCTTAGAGCAAGCCCATCAGACCGCCGGCCGCAGCGCCGTACGCCGGATTCATACCCATCGAGCCAGCGAGCGCCGCGCCACCCAGCGCGCCACCCATGCCACCGGCAAGCTGGTTCGTGTAGTAAGGCGTCGTGGTGGTCGTGTTGCCGCCGTACTGACCTTGGATGAGGTTCGAGTAATTGTTGAGCAATTGCCACGGCGCATTGATGTACGCCTGATTGAGCGCCTGCTGATTGCCGCCCATGTTGTAGAGATTCGATGCCGCACCGTTGATCGAATTGACCGTGTTCGGTGCGGCATAGAGCGCGGCGTTTTGCTGCTGCGAGAGGCCCTGCGCGCCGGCAAGCATGTTGCCCATGCCCTGCTGATACATCGTGTTCGCGAGCGTGGCGTCGGTGTTGCCGAGCTGCGTGGCGAGATCCTGCTGGTTCTGGCTCACGGCCTGCCCGTAGGCGCCCGACCCATATCGGCCCGAGCCCTCGAAATTGCTGGCCGTTTGCGGCGCTGTCGCGGTCTGGTAAGCACGAGTGATGGCGTTATTCGCCGCGTCCATCGCGCTCGCCTGATACGGGCTGTTCATCATCGAGCCGTTGGCGAAGTTCGCGAATGCGCTCGATGCCGGATTCGCACCCGTGTTGCCGTTGAGCACGTTCGTCGCGTAGGAACCCGCGGCATTATTGACGCCCGCGGCGTTGCCGAAATCCGTGCCGTTCGCTACCTGCTGGGTTGCGCCCATCGCCTGCTGCTGCATCGGCGTGAAGCCCGCGACCGACGAGGACGGATTGGCCGCGAAGCCGTTATAGACGTTGCTCGCATTGCCGAACACGCTTTGCAGATACGGCTGCTGCCCCGTCCATGGCGTTGCAACGGTGTTGCTCGTGGTGTTGCCACCGCCTCCGCCATTCGCAGGTACAACGGGAAGCGCCAGCCGCATGAGCTGGACTTGTCGGGGATTGCGGATCATTTGAGCGCCTTTTCGACGTAGCAATGAGTCATTTCGTAGCCCAGGACACCGCGCAGAAAACCGCGCCACCATCCCGGACGCGCCTGCAGTTCCATCGCGTCGCAGCCGTTGGCTTTCGCCCAGCGCTCGATGGTCTCGATGCACGGCACTTGCCATTCAGAGCGGTTGCGGCCGGTCACAATGCGCAGCTGGCAAACGCGCTGCCTCGGGTAGTTCGTGATGCGCGTAACGCCTACGGCGTAGGCGGTTTCGGTGCGCCAGATCCACAACTGGTCTTCGCCGGTAAGAAGGCCGATGCGAATGTCGTTCTCGTCGAACTTGCCGCGCGACGTTTTGCAGGCTGCAGCAATCCACGGACGAACCTCGTCCCACACCTCGTCGATGAGGTGTTTCTGAATCCCGTAGAGCATGGCTATCCGATTAGGACGACGTTGAATGTCTGGTCTATGTTGGGACTGCTCGGATGCACGAGCGTCGCCTGACCGTTCTGTTGCGAGTAGACGTGAAGCCCGGAAGTTACCGCCGCCGACGCGTTGGTGGTGAGCGGCGTGAAGCCGATGAACGTGTTCGCGCCGATGCGCGCGTCAGTGATCGTGGTGCTCGTTGCGTTCGCGTTGAGCGTCACCTGAATAACGTTGTTCGTCTTTCCCTGCAGCTGATTGTTGATGGCGCGCGCCATCTGCCGGCGGTGCTCCTGCTCGTTGGGCAGCATCTCCGGCACGCCCTGATAGCCCTTGACAGTCATCGCCGCCCCGTCATCTCAATCGAGTCTTCGGGCACTTCCAGCCCCTGCAGGTGCGTGAACGAGCCGCTCGTCTGGATGCGCGCGCGCAGGTAGCGCCCATCTGCGCGCGTCGGGCACTCGCCGTTCACGTTCAGCGAACTGGCCGTACCGAAAACGGGCGTATCGAGCAGGCGGTTGCGGGTGCCGATCTGCACGGTGGGCGTGCCGCCATCTATGAGGGGACGCGTCGCGGAGACGAACGCACGCCGCCCCTGCGCACCGAACGGCTCAAGCTCCACGGTGTCAGCCGTCGCATTGGCAGGCGAGCCGGTGAAGTACGCCAGCTTGTGCACCGAGTTGAAAGCCGCCATCAGCACCTGTCCGCCGGTCCACACGCGCGAGTCGAGCGAGAACGGCAGCGTGTCGAGCGTGTAGCCGGTCGAGTCCAGCGAATCGAGCGAATAACCCTGCGTGATCGCGCGGAAGATGTACTCCGCATCGACCTGCGCAAAGCCCCATTTGTTGAGCGTCCAGTTGAAGACGAGCAGCGAATCCGGCACGCCGTTCGACGACGAATTCGACGGATAAAGCCACATCACCAGGCGGTTGATCGGATCGATGGCGCCGACGACGTTCTGCAGATACGACGTGTTGACGTTCGCCCAGAACGTCTTGTCCACGCGGTCCACGCCGATCGGCTGCGAGTTCGAGCCGTCGAACGCATAGAAACCGTCTTCGCCGAGGTAATAGACCAGTGCGCCGAGCTGCGCGATGCTCTTCGGCGCCGGCGTGCCGCGCGCGCCTTCCGCCGGGTAGAAGCCGAACACCGTCGGCGAGCCCTGAAACACCACGCGCCAGATCGCGCGTTCGAAGAAGACCGCGCCATCGGCCGTGCCGAGGTTGCCGACACCACCCATGAGCCATCCCTGATCGCCCGGGATGATCTGCGAGCCGGCCAGCAGTTGCGCCTCTGTCACGCTGCCGGCCACCGGCCAGGTCGTCGGATCGTCGATCGCGCACCACTGCACGCGCTGCGGTTGCTCGCCGTTCGTCGAGTCGTAGGTATTGCCGACCATCACGAAATCCTTGATGGTCCAGATGTACCGTGCCTGCGGCGCCGCGGCGGCAAGGTCAGCGAAGGCGGAACTCGAATTCAGAACGAACGATTGCAGGTTCTGCCCGAAGGCCGCGCCAATCACGCGCTGGCCGTATTGCGTGAAGTTCCAGCGCTCGCCAGAAGGCAGCGAATACCCGCCGCCCTTGCTGACGTTCGAAAATCCGGTGCTGCCCGGCGCCTGCTCATAGAGGCTCGTCGAGTCGCCGGCGAACAGGTAGTTGTTTGCGCCCGAGTCGATCGCCGTGATTGCGCCCAGGCACTGCCCAGCGAGGCCAGTACCGCCGAACGTGCTCAGCGTGCCCACAGGCCCCCACGACTCCTTCGTGCGCGGGAACAGGTTCACGATGTTCGCGGACGCACCCTGCGCGTTGTTAGGCGGCAGATCCGGCGCGAAATCGGCGATAGGCAGTTGCATTACGCGGCCACCATCGCGAGAGACGAGCCGGAAAGCTCTTCGGCCTTGTCGGCCAGAATGAAGCTCTGCATCTGCTGGTTATAGAGCGAATCCCACAGCTCAAATGCGGCCTGATCCTTATTGAAGCGCGCGGCGGCCCGATTCGTTGCCGCGAGCAGGAGCGTCGGAATCGTGTTCGTCATCCAGTTGACGTTGTTGACACTCGTCAACTGCGCGGCGCGCTGCCAGTACGTGCCGGTAAGCGTGTAATTCGAGTCCGGGTATGGACCGAAGACGAAGTTCTGGCCGAGGCGCGCGAAATACTGCGGCACGCCGCCGGCAGTCTGATCCGGGTATTGCGTGTAGATGAATTCCGGGGTCTTGCGCTCGACCTCGAACGTCTGGCCGCTCGACGAAATCAGCATGATCTTCATGCCGAGATAGCCACTCGGTAGTGGCGTTCCTGCGCCATTCGCTGTCGAGCTGAAAGCCGCCTCGATGGGCTGAACGCCCTTGCCCTGGTTGTTCGTGAAGATGTCTCGGTAGATGTCCGCTTCGGCGAGCTGGATGAAATAGTCGATCCAGTTGCCGAGATCGGAGCGCGCGAACCAGTCGTTGACGGCCTGCGCCAGCGAAAAATAGTCGTAGACGCCAGCGACGCCAGTCGGCGTGCCATTTCCTACCGGGCGAACGAATTGGGTCATGTCAGCTCACCGAGATCGCGCCGCCGTCGTTCCAGAGCTTTCCGCTCGAACCCGGCAGGCTGGTAGGCAGATCGGCAGGAAGCACGTCCACGAGCAGCACGTCGCTGATCGTCGTCGTGGTGATGTTCGTTCCGCTGATCACGAGGTCATAGCGGCCGTCAGCAGCGTAGAACGCGTAACTGCCGTTCGTGTCCGTCGTGAGCGGGTTCGCGGCCACCGTGATCCCGTTGTCGGAATAGATCGTCGCCGCGCCGCCGCCGTGCACATTGACCTGAACCGATGCGCCGGCAACGGGCAGGCCAGTCGCCGCGGCCGCCACGCTATTGACGTACTTCTGCATGATCAGATCGCCTTGTTCGTGGTGCGAAAGGCCGCGTATTCCGGTCCCTTCAGGAGCTTTTTCACCATCGGCCAGTGATCGCGGTTCATGTAATCCCAGCCGTACTTGAACTTGATCTCGAGCATGATCACTTCGGGCACGCGCATGGTCTGCTTGAACTCGCCGATGCGCTCGCACTTGCCCTCGGCCGCGCGCTGCTCGTGGTTGAGCTTGATCACGGTTTCGACATCCTGCGAGTACTGCAGGATCATCTTGCCGTCTTCCTCGTGATACGTGACGCGCTTGCCGTCCTGCGGCTCCAGCGCCGCGCCGTGTGCGGTTGTTTGCTCCATGGCTTTCCTCAGTGGGTCATCGGAACGCAATTGAGCGTTCCCGTCGATGCGCCGTCTTGAATACAGGCGACTTCCTCGTCGGGCTCGATGCGAACGACCAGCGGCGGATCTGATGCCTTCACCAACATGTCGGTCGGGGCGGCGGTAGGTGACTTGCCGATCGCGACATGGCAATTGCCGCCGATCGCGGAAAGCTGGACGGCCTGCGCGTTATTGCCGATGGCCGTCGTCGCGGCCGATGACGCGCCGATCGTGAGGTTTTGCCCGGCGCCAGAAATCGGCCGCCAAGGTGCAATCGGAAACCACTTGCTCATCTCGTGACCTCAAATAAAAAAGGGCGCCCCGGAGGGGACGCCCAAGCTCTCTCACTGAAGGAACTTTTACGCGCTCAAAAGCGAGTGCCACTGGCCTGCGTTCGTGCAGTAGAACTCCACGACCTTGGTTGCCGCCACTGCATATGCAGTGTTGGCGCCGAGCGCGTTGATCGCATCGCCCGTTGCGGGGAACACGTTCATGGAGTTTGCACCTGCGTTCACCACCATAATCTGCATGCCGGGGGCCGAGGCCGGAAGAAGCACGCTATCCGCCGTCGTCGCAACGGTCGTCACTCGGTTGATCATCGCCGGAAGCGGCGTTGCACTGCCTTGGCCGCCGCCGGCATGCGCCGTGATGCCGTTGAGCGTCAGCATCGTCTGGAGCTGGCCCGAGCTACCGAAGCCAGCATCGACCGACCACGCACCCGGCGCGGCCTCGATATACACGTCAGCCGAATACGGCGCCATCGCGATGCCGGTCGAGCCCGCGACGCCGTTGATCGTGTCCGAACCGTAGCCGTACACCTGAATCGGGTTCGCAGTGTTGTTGATCAGGAAAACCTTGTCGGTGCCCGAGCCAACCTGGGGGAGAACCACGCCATCGCCGAGCAGTGAGCCCGCCGACGGTGCCGTGGAAGTGTTGACGGTCGTAACGTCCGCCGTGATCTGCGTTGCACCCGCTTGCGTGCGCGTGGTGCCCGCGGTGATAACCGAACCTGCCATGATCTTTGCTCCTGAAAGAGGAAGGGCGACCGAAGTCGCCCGAAGCCTTAGCCGTTGGTGTCGTAGATTGCAGCGTGGGCATGCTCGTTTCCGAGCTGCAGCGTGTACTCGACGAGCAGTTCCTTCTTGTCCGAGTCACCGGTCTTGGCGAGCGGAATGGTCTGGAACGGGCGCAGGTATGCGACACGCACGTAGTTCGGGTTGATGAAGAAGATGTCGCCCGAGTGCGCGAGGAAGATGTCCGGGACGATCTTCACGTCGCCGAAGTCCGACTCGTACACGTCAACGACCGTGCGCAGGGTCTTATCCTCGATCTCGATGAAACGCGTGCCGGGGCCGGAGAAAGCCGAGATGTTCTGCTTGTTGACCGACGAGACGAGCGCGTATTCCGGGCAATCGCCCGACGAGTTGAACGCCTTCTGGAGCGCCGACTTCACCATCGCTTCGGTCACAGCCACCGTCACGCTGTTGTACGTGCGCGTCTGCGAGCCATCCGTCCAGCCGTTTGCGGCCAGCGAGGGGTTGGCTCCCGAGGGCGAGCCGCCCGTCTGGAACACGACGTTCTGTTGCAGCCAGCACGGCAGACCCGCCATCGTGCGCGCGGTCGTGGACGAGCCGGCATTCTTGGCGTTGTTGTACGTCAGAATGCCTTCCATGTCGCGCTTCAGTTCCTTCGACTTCTTCAGGAGCTGGTAGCCCATCTTGTTCGAGCCGCCGGCGGCGACCACGGCTTGCGACGTGCCCGAGATCTGGACCGTCTTCGTCGAGATCTGCGTGTAGTTGCCCATGCGCGCGGTCGGCGTGAGCGTCTGCGCGGTGGGATCGTCACCTTCGACTGCGGCGTTGTTCAGGTTCTGCGCCGCGAGCGAATCGGTATCCCATTCGTGGTTCGTCTGCTTGGCCTGATCCTTCTTGGCCATGTTCAGGAACGGGGTCTTGAACGGATCCACGTTGTAGATCGCGTTGATCAGGTCTTCGCGAATGTTCTTCTGCGTGTAGACCTGAAAGGTATTGGCCGGTACGGACATTTCAATCTCTCCTTATTCGAACAACGAGAAGACGGCTGCCTGTGCGTCCTCGTTGCGCGGATCACGGTTAAATCGGTCGATCGCAGCGGTGCGCCGCGCATCGTTGGGGTTGGTTTCCGTCCGAGATCCCGGGGCGACCACCTTGGGTGCTTGCCGAACCTGTTTCAACGCCTGGGGAGCGGCTGCTTGGAGCGCCTGATAACGCGCCGCGTCGTGCAGGATTCGCATGTAGCGGTGGTCGTTGATCTGGCCTAACTCGGCATCCTGAAACCCGGCATTGCGGGCGTACTGCGCAATCTGCTGGCGATCACGATCGAAGGCGGCGGGGTCGCGCCACTCGGGAATCGCCTCGAGCATCTTCACGCGCTCCTGCGCGATGCTCTGCTGAAGAGTCTGCTGCTGCAGGAGTGCCTGCTGCTGCTGCTGTTGCTGGACCTGCTGGGCAAAGCCCTGAATCTGCTGCTGACGCTGCTGGAACTGCGTGTAGAGCGCGGCATACTCGGCCGGGTTCTGGGTGCGCAGCGTGTTCCAGTCGACCTGATTGAAGTCGTGGTTCAGCATGTTCAGGGCGAGATTCGCCATCGCCTGATGTTGCTGGAACGCCTGCTGGTTCGCGGCGCGCCATTCGTTGACAGCCCTCTCGTGCTCCGCGCGCTGGTTGCTCAGCTCGATCGACTTGTTGTTCACGTGCCCTTCGAGCTGGTACGACTTGAGCACGCTTTCGAGCGGAACCTGCGTTTCCACGCCGTCGATCTTCGTCGTGACGTTCAGCTTCATGACCGACGCCGGGTCGATCTTCAGCGAGGTCAGCAGCGCATCGAGGCTCTCGTATTCCTGCGACTGCTGTTGCTGGCCTTCTTGCTGACCCTCTCCAGCACCTTGCGACTGCTCGCCTGCCTGTTGACCTTCCTGAGGCGCTGCGGACTGCTGTGCGCCTTCCTGACCAGCCGGAGCGGCATCCTGTGTGCCTTCATTGCCTTCTTTCGGCGGAATGCCGTTCGGGTCGAATGCGCCCGAATCCCACAATCCCTGAAACTGGCTCTCTGCATCACCCGAAACTGCGGCGCCCGGCTGGGTGGTCGCAACGACTTCGCTCATTTGCTGGCCTCAAAAAGAAAAAGGCCTCGCGATGGAGGCCTTCGTTGGGGAAACGGGTTGGATTACGATCCGAACAGCCTGAAACGCTTCTTTTGCTCTTCCTGCTGCCGGATCTGGAAGTCGGCGATCTCGCCGGTTTGCTTGACCTGCGCCAGATAGGACTCCAGCGTGTTCCATAGCTGCAGCACGGTGATCAGGCGCGTGTGCATCGTCTGATCGGATAGCGGCACCGCGGCCATCTGGCGATGAATACCGTCGAGCACGGCTTTTTTCGCCTCGACGAAGATCGGCGCGTCGAGCACCTGAGCGGCCTGACCGCCGCGGACGATTTCCTCTTCAGGCGCCACGCTGTACCTCGCTCACGTCCTGGTTGACCATCTGGCCGGCGTCGGCTGCCGGATCTTGCTTGAGCTGGCTCGCGACGATCTGGCCGATGATCTTGACGACCGTCTGCCACTCCTGCGAGCTGATCTGCGCCATCTGAATATCGCGGTCCTGCGAGCTTTGCTGCGCGCCGTGCACAAGCTCGGCCTGAGACTGCTGCGCCTGCGCCTGCGCCTTGACCTGTTCGGTTTGCAGGCGCGTGTTCGCGATGGCCTGATCGGACTGCGCCTTGATCTGGGTGGACGCGATGCGCGGATCCTGCGGCTGATGCGCGCGCTGCGCCATCGCCTGCTGGTATTCCGGCGAATCGGGGTCCATGGCGAACTCGCTCGGATTCTCGAAACCGAGCAGATGCGTCACGTGCTTGAACGTCGCGTAAGCCTGCTTCGGCCCGATGAGGCCGAACGGCGCAAGTTCCTTTTGCGCTTGGCCGAGCAGCATCACATTCGCGCGAGCTTCCTCGCGGTTGCCAGAGCCGAGCCCGACGTTCACGACCAGCTCAGTGCGCTCGCGCCAGTCGGCCGGGTTCGCGTTCAGCCACTGGCGATTCGTGAGCATCACCGCCATGTGCTGGTCCTGATGGCGACGCAGCAGGTTATGGATCTTCTGGAAGATGTCCTTCACGCCCTCGGCGAGCAGGCGCGCGACGAGCTCGACCTTCGCCGCGGCGGCGGACATGGCCGCAAGCTGGCCGCCCTTCGTCACGTCCTGAAGCGCGTCGGCATCAACGCCCATCGTGTCCTTACCGATGCCGGTGCGCATCTCGCGCTGGAGGTCGCAGTACTCCATGGCCGGCAGGATCTGGGCCATCAGGTTCGAGGGCTGCTGGAACGGCATCAGGTTGTCGCCGATCGGGCCATCCACGCGGATAACGCCGCCCGGGCGCGACACGAGCAGATCCTGCACGTTCACGTTGCGCCAGTTGACCGCGACGCGCTGGTTGTTCGAGATGTAGATGTTGTCGAGCGCCTGACGGAAGAGCGTCGTCTTGATGACCTGAAGATCGTTCAGCAGGTCGTAATAGCTGATGCCCACGTGCCGATGCGGCATGCGAATCGGCGAGCATGACGAGAACGAGCCTTCCTCGATCTCTTCGTTTGCCAGAATCTTGTCGCCGCCGACAACCACGCGGCGGAATTCGGCCATCCCGTCGCCGTCGAAATCCACCTTCACGAAATTCGTGCGCACATCGATCAACTGGCTCGCCGGATCGATCGGATTTTCTTCGCTCAGCTCGTCGGTGACCTCGTTGCGCGCCAGGCTGATCAGGTCCAGCCACTCGGGACGCGCGACGCTGATCGAATCGACGAGTGCGGGATCGAAGCCCAGCTCCTTCGCCTCGGTGCGCGACATCGTGCGCAGATGCTGCACGAACGGAGCTTCGTCGAGCTTGCCCTTGCGCGCCTGCGGCGAGACGCGCATTTCTTCCGGCGGCGTGCACTCAACACAGACGCGGCCGCGCTTGCTGGTGCGACGCAGTTTCAGGTCGAAGCATTGATACGCCTGCGGCTGCCCGTTCAGGATCGTCACGTCGGCGCGCTCATCCTGCTCAAGGATCTCGATCTCGTCGTCGTTCGCCTTCGCATCGAGAAGCAGCTGCGTGACTTCGATCTCGGTCAGGCCCGTATAGCGCTCGACGGTGCTCTTCGTTTCCTTCTTCCAGTAGGTCGTGACGTAGCCGTTGCGCAGCAGCAGCGCGTCCTTGAACATGTCGTGCAGCACGAAGAAGCCATCGTTCTGCTTCATGAACACGTGGTTCACGACTTCCGTTTCAATGTCGGCCTGGTCCTCGTCGCCGGGCGCCTCCGGGTCGAACTGTACCGGCTTGCCCGAGCCAATGAACATGCGCATGAGCGTCGGCATGATCCACTCGACGGTATCGCGCAGCTCGGGCAGCACGATCTGCGAACGGTCCTCGACCTCGTTGCCCATCGGGCGCCCGAAATAGGCGTTCAGCGCGTTGTAGCGATCGATCTCAAGCGTGGTCATCGTCTGGCCAGCCGGCTTGATGTTGCCGCCAACAGACGGGCCGACTGAGACGCTTGAGCCGAGCGACGCGCGCTCGTACTGCCCGATGAGGCCGAGAAGCTCGCTCTCCGTCATCTGGCGCGGCTTGCTGATCGGCGCGTCAGACATGGCCATCCTTCGGCTTCGGACCGGGCTTCGCGCGCTGATTGAGCTCGATCAGTACAGCAATCTTCGCTTCTAGCGCATTGACGCGTTGAGCGAGAAGATCCACGGCCATAAGCGCGGTGTCGCGCTCGCGCTCAAGCGCGGTGACCCGTTCGGACAGTTGGATGCTCATACGACTCCAAGTTTTGGATACACAAGCGGCTGCATCGTCTTCGGCTCATCCCAGATGAGACAGCCCAAGCCGAACGCATCGCTGCCGTGGCTTGACCAGTCATGCTCAGGACCGAGGCCAATCCCGCGCTCTTCGTCGCGCTTCTCGTGATACCAGCCCAGCGCAAGGCGCCCGGCTTCGGTCGTGGCCTCATGAAAGCGCACCTGCGGGAACAGATCGCGGGCCCGCGTGATACGCGCGAGCGCGGCGCCTTTGCCCTGATTCGGAACAACGGTCACGGAATAGCCAGCCTTGCGAATGGCCGACTCGTACGACACGTCATAGACCTTGTCCTGCGTCGCGCCGTCGTGCGGCAACCAGAACTGCGCTCTGGACGGTTCGTAGCCTTGCAGGCGACACCAGGCAAGGTGCGCATCAAGCGGCTGTCCTATGGCCTCGTAGTAGTTCACGACGCGGATTTCGCGACCGATGAACTGCATCGCCCACATGGCGAAAGCGTCAGCCCGCGCGCCCGTGCCGCCGATGTCGCAGATCAGCCGGATCGTCATCTTCGGGTCGGCCGGGAAAAAACCGATGCGGCCTTCCTCCTTCGCCTTCAGCAGATGCGAGGCGAAGTACGCGCCCTCAAGCGCCGTGACGTAGCCGCCTTCCCAGATGTGGTTGTACTGCTCGGGGCGCTCGGCGAGATCGCGCTGCCTGTCGCGCTCGAGCTTCGCCGGAAACTTCGGGTTGTCGCGCCAGTTGAGCTCGACGCCTTTGACGCGCGGGTCAGTGCTGTGCCTGAAACGCTTCTCGACCGGCGCTGCCTTTCGCTTCGGATTCCACGTCACCCACAGCTCAGCATTCCAGCCGTCGCCTTCTTCGCGCAGCGTCGGAATCAGCGTGGTCCAGGCTTCCTCGGTGACAGGCTCGGCCTCATCCACCCAGCAAACCAGAATGCGGCCTTTCGACTTGATCGAGGCGATGTTGCGGTCGAGGCCGGCGAACACGAACGCAATGCGCCCATCGCGCGACCTGATGTAGTTGTCGCCGATCTCGTAATAGGCAGCGAGCCACTCTTCGTCCTCGATTGCGCGCTTGCACTCTTCGAGCGACGAGTCCGACAGCGAATTCATGAACTGGCGCGCGCACAGCAAAATGCCCTTCACTCCGCACTTGCCGAACATGTAGCCGCGCACCGCGATCATCTTCGCGAAGCTGCGCGTCTTGGCACTGCCTCGCCCACCGTGGGCGTAACGCACGTCCGCTTCGCCGTCGAAGACTGGAATCAGCTTCTCGGGAAGCGCGATCTGCGCCGATGTCACTTGAGGGCGACCAGCTCAATGCGCGCCACAACGCCAACAGGACCACCGCCCTCGCCAGTCACCTGCAGCGGCAGGAGCTTCGGGTAAATCGTCCCCCAGAAGACGCGCTCGTTCTGGGGATCTTCCTGAGCCCAAGCGGTCAGGCGCTCAGCGCCGCCAAGCGCTTCAGCAGCCGCCGCAATCGCGTCCTTTGCTGCTTTCGTGGTCTTGTTGAGCGATCCCTTCTTGCGGCCCATGCCGGCCGCCGGTGGGCGCTTTTTCCCACTAGCCGTCACTTCTTTGCTGTCTTCGCTCATCTATCGCCGCGCCCTTTCGGGTAGCGCTCCAGTTAAGCCCTGCCGTAAATGAACTTGATAAACTTCCAGAGTCCGCGCACGAGCAGTGCGAGGGTGAATGTCAGGACCGCCGCGCCGCAGAAGCCGGCGAGCCACGCGACGAAGTACTCCATGTCAGTTCCCGATCGGCACGTTGCTGAAGCCGTAGTTGAAACTGACGCGGATCGAGCCAGCCGTCAGCGCAACGTTGTTCACGCACTGGATCGTGTCCCCGGCCTGCGAGCACGCGAAGAAGGCACCCGGCGCGCTTGTCTGCCGCAGCACCGTGGGCTGATTCGGCGATGCCGGCGTCGACGGAATGTACTGACGCAGCAGCGCGACGACTTCACCGCCGTTGACGGTGGTCATGGTCGTGTTGACCATCCCCGCCGACGCGATCGTCGCAATTACGTCTGTCGTGATCTGAATGCCCCAGATGAACGCGTACATTCCAGCCGGAGCCGTCAGAACGGTCTGCGGCGTCGTTCCAGCGGCTGCATTCAGCGTCACCGCCGCGTACTTCCCGGCAATGAACTGGCCCTGAAGCTGTCGCGTAAAGCCTTGAGGATCAGAGAACTGGATGGGCGCGCCAATCGGGCTATTCATGGCTTACTTGCCCAGATCCTCGAACTCGGCGTGCGAGGCCGGATGGCGCACTTCTCGCGTGCGCTGGTTCGTCTCGGTGCGTTCGCCACGCATGGGCATCTTGCCCATCACGCGGTCGGCCTTGGCGTCGATCTTCGATTCCGTCGATTTCGACATGCGGCCTTCGTTGACTGCCTGAGATGCGCGCGCCTTCGCGTTGGCCGCGTGGCTAGCATCAGGCATGGGGTAAGCCTTCTTGCCCGGCAGGCCAAACTCGGACTTAGGCATCGATTTGCGCTGCGCGCTGCTGAGTTTGGCCATGCTGGACACCTCGAATAAAAAACCCAGCGCGCCGGGATGGCAGGCTGGGCGAAACTCAGCGCCGCGACCGGCCACTGAGCGGAGACACGGTACAAAGCAAAAACGCCGCGCGGCGTGAACCGGGCGGCGTTTTCTCGGGATCCACGTTTTCTCTGGACGAGCCAAACGTGCCCCACGCCGCGCATTAAAGCACATTCGCCAATGGTTTACAAGCCGATTTGTCAAGCAATCCCGCCGCCACCATCTTCGGGCAGAGAATCGCCTTGGCGCGCGCGTAGTCCTCGTCCTGCGTCTGCGGGTATCGAGGATTGACCCAGACCGCCGAGCCGCTCAGGAAGTTGCGCACCGCCGTATTCACGGCCAGGCGGCTGCGCGTGTCGAGCGCTTGCAACATCGGCTCGACGATCTTGCCGGTGGCCGCCTTCAGGTTGCGCTCTACTTCCTCGTTCAGGTCGTCGAAGTCCATCCATTGCCGGCTGATGCGGAAATCTCGGCAGGCCGGATCTGCGCCGCCGTAGTCGAGATTGGGCGTGTAGGCTTGCTGGTATTCGTAGGCGTCGCAGAGGATTTCATCGATTCTGTCCATTCGTTTCCCCGTTTGTTCTCACCACTCCCCACGGCCCCGCCGCCCGATTCATCACCTGCACCTCGTCCCAGACGTCGTCGAGCGCGTACGAGCGCTTGAGCTTCGCGCCGCCCTCGTTGCTGCGCGCGAGCTTCTGCTCCGGCGTGTCGGTGTCGGATTTCATTCCATCGCCTCCGCGATCTTCGACAGCGTTTGGCTGATCCACGTGAGCACCACGACCGGCGCGCAGTAGACCAGCGAGAGGCCCGCGAAAAGCGACGAGAGCGCGAGCAGCCCAAGCCAGAGGATGAAGTTAAGGAAGGCGATCATGTCATCGTCCTCTGCCCATATCGGGCGATCAGAAGCGCATCGGCGCGCCCGTCATGCTTGGCCAGCGGACACAGATGGGCGCCGAATAGCTGCCGCGCGATGCGAAGGCTCTGTTGCTTCGTGTCCTCGCGCTCGGTCTTGCGGATGCCGAAATAGCCCTGCCATGCCTTCGGCGTGACGTAGGCCACATCGAACCCTGTCAGCTCGCACACGGTGGCGATGGTGGCCTTCGTAGCCTCCAGCGAGCCCATCGTCTGCACGCTGCCGCCGGCGAAAGTGTTCAGCGCCTCCATGACGACGAGGCCGCGCTCGTCGGCCGGGACGAGTTCACGCAGGATCGCCTGCAGCGCCTTCGGATCGATCTCGTTGCGAACCTTGCCGTTACCCTGCTTTGCGCGGATGGGCATGTCGCGCACCACCGGCTCGTCGTTGTGGTCGAGGCGCGCGATTGCGCCGCGGATGCCTGGGTCGATTGCGATCAGCATCACTTGCCCCACACCGCATCCCAGCGGTTCTCGATCATGTTGAGAGCCACGGCGCCGCCTTGACGCACATCGCGGAACTGCAGGCTCTCGGCGTCGAACCAGAGCTTCTGCGTGCCTTCCCACGTGTAGTGGCGCTGCTTGGCGCAGATGAGCGTCGTGTCGGCCATCGATTCGATCAGGGCGCGCTTCTCGGGCGTCAGATCCTTGCGCAGATCTGCCTCTTTAGCCTTGTTGCGATGCACGATCAGCACGTTGTCAACGAGATCGGTGATCTCCCCGGCTCCCTTCAGGTCGAACTTGTCGGGAATGTTCGATTCCTTCTCGCTCTTGCGCGCGTGGTGCACAAGGTGGATATGCAGGTCCGTGTCCCGAGCGAGCGAGCAGAGCTGATCGACGAAATTCTTCTGGCCGGCATAGTCGTCGGGGGCAATACCGCACTTGAGAATGCTGTCGATCACCATGTGCTGGACGCCCAACTCACGCCGGCAATAGCGGGACACAGCCAGCATCCGATCTCGCTGGACGGTGCCGATGTGGTTGTAGATCCAGAGACGGCCATCGGTCCAGCGGCCAAACTGAGACAGGAACTGGCCGGTAGGCTTCTCGACGCACGCGGCCTGCCGGGCCAGACGCTCTAGGGTGGCGCGCGGTCGCATTTCCATCGATGCGATGCACACACGATCGCCGGCGCTCATGGCGTGCAGCATGGCGTATCCGAGCACTGCGGACTTGCCGTGGCCATTCACGCCGCCCCAGAGCGTTACCTCACCCGGACGGAATGCGAGATCGTGCCCGACGGAGGGCCAGGGTGTGCGAGTGCCGTGCACCTGCTCAGCAACGCCGCCGTGCAGATACTCGATCAGCTCTTCCGTGAATTCCGACGCCTTTCGCACATCGGCGCGGCCGTCGTCTTCGTCGTTGACGTAGGCTGCCCAATCAACATCGTCGGGGATCATTCTCACTGTGCGTTCTCCAGGGCAATTTTCACGACGAGATCACATGCCTCGTCGTAGGGGATAGGAATGGACTTGCCAAGCTCGCCGCAAATACGCTTGGCGATCATGGCGCCTTCGAGATAGCAGTTCGGGCCGATTCCCATCGGGAACCAGTCGAACAGCCGGAAATCGGTGATTTGCCGCCACTCGCCGCAGTGCACGCGTGGGCCTTCGCGGAATGTCAGGACCATCGATTGCGGCACAACCGCGGCAATGGCACCCAAGCTGCGAAGCAGGTCTGCGAACGGCGTGCTCGAGCTGGCGAAGACCTCGATGTTCAGCCCGGCAACCGGACGCCAGTCGAACGATTCGCCTGCATTGGCCTGAAGCACCACGTTCGTGAACTCAGGCAGCGCGCCAACGAACGAGACGAGCACCGGCAGGTCAGGTACGACGCCTTTCATGCGCATCTCGATCAAGGCTGCAGCGTTACGCGGATAGCGGTCCATGAAGGCTCACAGGAACGGGTTGTCGACGAGTTCACCACGCGAATTGCGCGTGACCAGCGAGGAGATATCGAGATCGGTCGAGCCGTTCGCAGGCCGGATTTCGTCTTCCCACCGGCGCTGATTCAGCCAGGTGGAGGCAAACGGGATGTATTTGCCGCCATCCCGCATCCACTGCTCGGTTTCGCAAAACCGCTCCAATGCCTCGAGCAAACGCTGCTGCAATGCAGGCGAAGGATTAAGCTTTTCGTAGGCCTTTTGCGCGGGAACCTTCGAGTCCTTTCTCGGGTACCGCTTCCAGAAAATCGAGAAGGAATCTTCTTTCTCGATTCGAGAAGGAGCTTTCTCGATTTCTTTCTCGACACCCAAATCGAGAAGACTTTCTCGGCTTTCTCGATTTTTCTCGATTGCTCGCGCGCGCGTTGGGTTGGTTTTGGTTGTTGGGTTGGTTGTTGGGTTGGTTTTTCCTTGTAGGTACTTAAAAAACCTTGGAAAAACTACCCCCCCCATACCCCCCCCAATCCGCGAATCGAGAAGATTTCGAGAAGAATCGAGAAAGGATTCGAGAAGGATTCGAGAAGAATCGAGAAAAGTGTCAGAGCCGAAATCGAGAAGATTTCGAGAAGAATCGAGAAGACCTCCTTTCTCGATTCGAGAAAGCCAGCCGACCTGAACGAGGGCATTCGAGAAACCTTCGAGACGCACATAGCGGTCAATCCACTCCGGGTTGACACCCAAAGCGAGCCCGTCTGCCAGATGCCGGTCTGCCCAGCTCCAGAGTCGGTGAAGACGGCCGACGACGGCGAATTCATCGACGCCCAGCGTCGATGCCAGAGAGATCACGACGGGGTCTTCTGAAAGGTCTGTTTGCATTCTGATTGATTCGGCGGACATCACCGTAACCCCTTTTGTTTTTCCATCCGCGCGACCTGTTTGCTCGAGCGCTGCGCGATGAGCGCGCGCATCTGCTGCCACAGGACACCGCGGGCGTATTCCGACTCGGCCACGACCATCGCTTCGCCGAGCTCCCTGATGCGCTGCTCGCGTTCGGCGTCGTTCAATGCAGTCTCCACGCGCCGTAGAAGGCCATGCCGATCCAGAACGCCATCCAGAGGTCGAAGATCAGTTCCATGGTCAGTCCTCCCACACAAGCTGCTGCATCGTGTCTGGATTGCTCATGGCGCCGGACGCGATGGTGACGAGTGCCTGGTACATCGAATGGTCGACGCAGACGCGATCAATAGGCACGAGCTTCAGCCCGGCTACGGCCAGCACCTGACACGCTCGCTCCAGATCCTCGGAGACGAATCGGCTCACGGTGGGCGGTGAAACTCCGATTTCAGTCGCGATGTTGTTCTGCCCGACTGCTGAAATGCGCTGCAAGGCAAGGCTATGCGACTTGCGTGCGCGTTCAGTTGCGGGAAGCGATGATTGGTCCACGATGTTCAGCCTCACCTTGCGGTCCTTCCATGCATCTTGTTGGGGGGAATTCAGGTTCGGTCAGAGCGCTGCTGCAACGGCACCCTGGTTCTGCGTCACTTCGGCATGCACGCGCTGGATGGCGAGCAATGCTTTCGAAGAGCAGTTCGACTGACCGCGAAGGATGCGATTGACGGTGGGCTGAGATATGCCAAGGCGCTTGGCGAGTGCAATTTCGCCCTCGTTCGTCGCCTGCTTGATCTCGGCGAGCAGCTCGGTCGGCGTGCGCAAGTCCATTTGGGGTTTCCAGAAGTTATTCACCTATACGCAATCTATACGATGATGAATAGTTCTGTCAATGCGGAGTTGGATAGCGGCTTGAGCGATGCTTATTCGGTTCCGTATAGTTCGGGCATGAACCTAGCCGAACGACTTGATTTCGCCATGAAGGCGCGCAAGGTCAAGAGCCAAAGCGCCCTCGCCCGAGCCTCCGGCGTTCCCCAGCCGACCATCAACCGCATCCTGAAGGGCACCACCACCACACCTGATACGACCACCCTGCAGCGCCTCGCTGACGCCCTGGAGGTATCACTTCCATGGCTGCTAGAGGAAAAAGGGGAAGGTGTCAATCTTCCGAGAAGCGGCCCGAAACGGTCTCTTCCTGCGGGAAAGGGGCAAGTAGCCGTATGGGAAAATGAGGATGATCTGGAACCGGATGAAGGGAGAGTTTGGATCGACCGGTTCGATTACCATTTTTCGGCGGGGAACGGCTTGATCCAGTGGGAAGTACGCGAGAAGAAAGCGCTCCCCTTTAACGCGGCCTTTTTCAAGGCGAAGGGAGCACGGCCGCAAGACTGCAGACTGCTGGTCCTACGCGGGGACAGCATGGAGCCTTGGGCCGAAGACAAGAACATGATCATGATCGACGTAAGCTCGACGCGCATCCTGGACGGCGAGCGCTACGCGATCTATTTCGAGGACGAGCCGCTCGTAAAGCAGATCTTCAAGGAGGCCGGCGGCGGCTTGCGCCTGCATTCTTACAATCCGAAATATCCTGACAAGATCATTACGCCTGACAAGCTTGAGTTCGTGCACATCGTTGGGCGCGTCATCTACCGGTCTGGCTAAAGTCCATGAGTGACCTGCTCAAGGTTGCCCTGTTCGTCGCGGCCCTTTGGGCCGTTGACGAATGGCGGGATGTCAGCCAGAAGACTGACGACTTTTCGCAATGCGATCGGCAAGCGGCCGAAGCCATCGCCGAGCAGCGCGGAAACGCTGCGGTAGCCTTTCTTCTTCCACCAAGTCTCAATACGCACGATCAGATCGACGAGCTGATCCAGCGGTGTATGACGGCGCGCGACTACGACTACGTGCCGGACGGCTGGAAGCGGTGCCCAACCGAAAAGCTCCCCGCTTGCTATCACAAGCCATCTTGGGCGACTCGGGTTTACCGCGAGATCCGAGACCTAATTTTCCCACGCGCATAGATCCCGATTCGGCCTCCCCGCTTAGCGCGGGGATTTTTTTGCGCATAACTATTCATAGATGGATTGACATACCTATTCACTGTCGTATACTTGTCTCAACAGCGCAACCAAGCGCTCAGCGAGGCAAACATGGAAACGATCCGCATCACCTCTCTCGGCCACGTCCGAATCATGTCGAAGAACCTGCAGCGCGCCGTAGCTTGCGCGCACCGCATGGGTCTGATCGTCGACACGATCTACGGCAACCCGGAAAAGCACGCGACCGTCGACATCGGCTGCCGCCGTGCAGGCCCGATGGGCAACCACGAGCCGCGCTGGACCGATGAGCAGCGCCAGTTCTTCGTCGGCGCCGGTTTCTAAGCGAGGCGCGCCATGCGAGTCCGTCTCTGGGATGAATTCGACGTCGAGCCCGACATCGACCGCGCGCCGCGCCGTTGGTGTTGTGAATGCCGACGTCTCAACAGCGCACCCAAGCGCTCAGCGAGGCAAACATGAACTCCTTCTTCCGCCTGTACGTCCGCCCCTGCGGAAACACCGCGATCTGGATGCACGCGCTGGATCTCACGACTGGCATGTATCCGCAGTACGCCGACTGGATCGACGCGACCGATCTTGACGACGACGCGTTCGAAATGCTCGTGACGCAGCTGCAGCGCGCGAGCGCCACGCTGCACTGAGGGGGCGGCCATGCGAGTGACTCTCTGGGACGAATTTGATGTTGAGCCCGACGTCGACACGGCGCCGCGCATGTGGTGCTCGGACTGCCGCAAGCGGACGCTATTCACGCGCGACATGGACGGCATTCCGCTGTGCCGCGAGTGCAACGAGGAAGAGGTTTGCCATGCAGATGAAGCTTGAGTACATCGTCGACGCGATCAAGGCGCTGAGGGCTGCAGAGTCCGTGCTGACCTCTGACGAGTTCCTGCCGCGCAGCAAAGCCGTCACGGAATGCCTGGTGGCTCGCGCGACCCTTGAAGCTGCTATCGGCGATCACACGCTGACCGTCCTGGAGAAATAGCGATGAACCGCCTGAGCTATTCCATCGTGATCCTGAGCAACGCGTATCTCGAATACGTGTATGTGCCCTGGCTGGGCCGCCACGTGTACCGCGGCACCGTCGACCTGATGAAGCACGTCTGCCTGCAGTGAAAGCCGTCTTGCGCGTCGCCGCCGTCGTCCTCTTCTGGGCGTTCCTCGCGGCGTCGATTTTAACGATAACCGTCGGCGGCCAGTTCTGTGCGTGGCTCGCTGGCGTGCTTGGTTGCTAAAAACCTCCGGAGAACCGAATGTCTGATGAACAAAAAGTGATCGTCGCGTACAAGGCCTTCAACAAAGACCTGACGTGCCGCAATTTCCAGTACGAAATCGGCAAGACGTACGAACACGCAGGCAAAGTCAAAGCGTGCGAATCCGGCTTCCATGCCGTAGAGAATCCGCTTGATATGTTCTCGTACTACGAACTCACCGACTCGCGCTTCTGCTCGGTGGAGCTGTTGGGCGAGATCGCTCGCCATGGCGAAGATTCGAAGATCGCGGCCGGCCGCATCACGATCAAGGCTGAGATCGGTTTGCCGCAGATCATCACCGACGCCGTGCGCTGGATCATGGATCTGTGCAAGGACGTGAAGGCAGAAGGCGAAGCTATTCAATCGGCCAGTGGCTACTCCAGCCAGCTCGCGGCCAGTGGCGACTCCAGCAAGCTCGCGGCCAGTGGCAACTCCAGCAAGCTCGCGGCCAGTGGCGACTCCAGCCAGCTCGCGGCCAGTGGCAACTCCAGCAAGCTCGCGGCCAGTGGCGACTCCAGCAAGCTCGCGGCCAGTGGCAACTACAGCCAGCTCGCGGCCA
>Ga0335069_10001299_pt1 | contig 40436 bp, 29 predicted proteins | sample Lox_Sample_11_FD_206714 | JGI IMG/M metagenome (GOLD analysis project Ga0335069, IMG submission 206714) | Soil microbial communities from Loxahatchee National Wildlife Refuge, Florida, United States - Lox_Sample_1.1 | ecosystem: Environmental > Terrestrial > Soil > Wetlands | place: USA...
GCAGCTCGTGGCCTATGTCGGCCGGGAGAACTTCCTGGACGGCGTGCGGAAGTACTTCGCCGCGCACGCCTGGGGCAACGCGACGCTGGCGGACCTGCTGGCCGCGCTGGAGGAGACCTCGGGCCGCGACCTGACGGCCTGGTCGGCCGAGTGGCTGCAGACGGCCGGGGTGAACACGCTGCGGCCGTCCTACTCGGCGGACGCCGACGGCCGGTTCACCGAGTTCGCGGTGGAGCAGGAAGCGGCCGCCACCCACCCGGTGCTCCGCTCGCATCGCATCGCCATCGGCCTGTACGACCGGACCGAGAAGGGCATCGTCCGGCGGCACCGCGTGGAGACCGACGTGGCGGGCCCGCGCACGGTGGTGCCGGAGCTGGCCGGCCAGCGGCGCCCGGACCTGGTCCTGGTCAACGACGAGGACCTCACCTACGCCAAGATCCGGCTCGACGGCCATTCGCTGCGGACGCTGGTCGACTCCATCGGGGAGTTCACCGACTCGCTCCCGGCCGCGCTGTGCTGGTCGGCCGCCTGGGACATGTGCCGGGACGGCGAGATGGCGGCCCGCGACTACGTCCGGCTGGTCATGTCGGGCATCTCCTCGGTGGCCGACATCAGCGTGGTGCAGACCCTGCTGCGGCAGGCCGGCCAGGCGGTGCGCCGGTTCGCCGACCCCGGCTGGCGCCAGGCCGGGCTGGACCTGATGGCCGGCCGGCTGCGCGACCTGCTGCACGAGGCGCCGCCCGGCTCGGATACCCAGCTGGCGTACGTCCGGGCCTTCGCCGGGGTGGCCACGGCCGACGACGACCTGGCCCTGCTGGCCGGGCTGCTCGACGGTTCCGTGGTACTCGACGGGCTGACCGTCGACACCGACCTGCGCTGGTCGCTGCTGGGGCGGCTGGTCAGCCGGAACCACGCGGGCCCGGCGGAGATCGACGCGGAGCTGGCGCGGGATGCCACCGACGCGGGCGAACGGCACGCCGCGGCGTGCCGCGCGGCGATCCCCACGGCCGAGGCCAAGCGGGCGGCCTGGGACGCGATGCTCTCGGGCGAGCAGACCATCGCCATGTTCCGCGCCATGCTGTCCGGGTTCGCCGACCCGGACCAGCCGGAGCTGGCGGAGCCGTACCGGGAGGAGTACTTCGCCGTGGCCGGGGACGTGTGGCGGGACTGGCCGTCGGCGATGGCGCAGGACTTCGTCGGCGGCGCCTACACGGTGTGCGCGATCTCGGAGGAGACGGTGCAGGTCACGGACGCCTATATCGCCGGGGCGGAGCCGCCGGCCGCGCTGCGCCGACTGCTCACCGAGGGCCGCGACGACGTGCTCCGGGCGCTGCGCTGCCGGGCCCGCGACCGGCAGGCTTCGTGAGTCACGCCAGCACGCTCTATACCAACACGCAGGGGATGTCGGTGTTCTCGTCGATCCAGTAGCTGGCGCAGACCCGGTGGTAGCCGTCGGCGACGATGAGCGGGCGGGTGTCGTCGCCGCGCAGTAGCAGGATCGGCGACAGGGCCGCGCCGGACGCGGCCTTGCGCAGGTCGGACGCGACGTGCTTGTTGTCCTCGCCCAGCAGGGGAAGCTGGCTGGCCCGCAGGATGTCCTTGGCCTTGCGGTGGGTGATGTCATCCCGCGCGTCGGCCAGTTTCCTCCGCCACTCGGCGGCCCGCTTGGCCGGCATGATCAGCGACAGGTAGTCCTCCGCCGCCTGGAAGTCATGCTTCTGCGGCTTCGGCAGCCACTTCACCGTCTGCGGCATTCGGCCCCCTCCGGCCTCTCCCCTAGGCGATAGCGTGCGCCACGGCCTCCCGGACGCGATCGGGCAGCTCGTCCAGCGGGATCTGGGCGGTGGAGCCGGCGGCGCGGTCGGTGAGCTCCGCGGTCCCCGAGGCGAGCCCGCGCTTGCCCACGGTGACCCGGAACGGGATGCCGGTCAGTTCGGCGTCGCTGAACTTCACGCCGGCCCGGACCTGCCGGTCGTCCACGATGACGTCCGCCCCGGCGCCGAGCAGCGCCTGGTACACCTTCTCCCCCGCCTCGGCGACGGCGGAATCCTGCTGCTGGGCGATCACCACGACGACCGTGAACGGCGCGATGGCGGCCGGCCAGATGATGCCCTTCTCGTCGTGGCGGACCTCGACGACCGCGGCCATCGCCCGCTCCACGCCGATGCCGTAGCAGCCCATGACCGGCCGGACCGGCTTGCCGTCCGGGCCGGACACGCTGATCCCGATGGTGTCGGTGAACTTGTAGCCGAGCTTGAAGATGTGGCCGACCTCGATGCCGCGCTCCACCTCGAGCCCGTGCCCGCAGTTGACGCAGGCCTCGCCCGCGGCGGCCTCGCGCAGGTCGGCCCACCGGCCGACGGCGACGTCCCGCTCGACGTCCACGCCGCGCAGGTGGGTGTCGTCGATGTTGGCGCCGGTGGACATGCCGCGCCGGCCGCGCAGCGCCTCGTCGGCGATCACCGGGTGGTCCCCGATACCGGGAGGCACTGTGCCGACCGCGCCCAGGCTGCCCGGCAGCGCGCCGAGCGCCTCGCGGATCTCCTCCGGCTGGGCCGGGCGGATGGCCGCCGCGCCGGTCGCGTCGACCAGCTTCTGCTCGTTCAGCGCGTGGTCGCCGCGCATCAGGACCAGGGTGAGCGTGCCGTCCAGGAAGTACACCAGGGTCTTGATCTGCCGGTCGGCCGGTGCCTGGTACCGCTGCGCGAGGTCCTCGATCGTGCGCACCCCGGGTGTGGCAAAGGGCTCCGGGGCCGCGGGCAACCCAGTCCGTTCGGGATCATTAATGTACGCCAGCCGGGACGTGGCCTTCTCTATGTTCGCCGCGTAATCGCATTCCGGGCAGTGGACGATCAGGTCCTCGCCGGTCGGCGCGGGGCAGACGAACTCGGTCGAGTCGGCCCCGCCCATGGTTCCGTTGGACGCCGCGGCCTGGATGGCCGGGATGCCGAGCCGCTCGAAGATGCGCGCGTAGGCGTCGCGGTGGGCGGCGAAGGACACGTCGAGTTCGGCCGGTCCCAGGTCGAAGCTGTAAGAGTCCTTCATGGTGAACTCGCGGGTGCGCATCAGGCCCGCCTTGGGCCGCGGCTCGTCACGCAGCTTGGTCTGGATCTGGTACCACATCTGCGGCAGCTCGCGGTAGGACCCCAGCTCGGTGGCGAGGGTGGAGATGACCTCCTCATGGGTCATGCCCAGGGCCAGGTCGGCGCCCCTGCGGTCCTTGAGCCGGAACATCTCCTCGCCCATCAGCTCCCAGCGGCCGCTCTTCTGCCACAGCTCGGCCGGGTGCATGACCGGCATCAGGAGCTCCTGCGCGCCGATGGCGTTCATCTCCTCGCGGATGATCCCGATGACCTTCAGCCGGACCCGCTGGCCCAGCGGGAGCATCGAGTAATGACCGGCCATCAGCTGGCGTATGTAGCCGCCGCGGAGCAGCAGGCGGTGGCTGGGCGCGCCGGCGTCCGCCGGATCGTCGCGCAGCGTGGGGATGTGCATCTTGGACCAGCGCATGAGCCCGTAGTCTAATGCCCTCGCGGGGGGGTTCGGGGAAGTCGTCCCCCCCGGGGCCAGCACTGCGCCGGCTTACGATTCTCGATTTGTTACCAGGGATCCGGCCAGCTCGGCCAGGCTGCGGACGTGCGGGTGGCCGACGGGCGCCGGGCAGAACCCGTACGGGTCCATGTGCACCGGCTGCAGGCCCGCCGCCAGGGCGCCTGCCACGTCGTAGCGCAGGCTGTCCCCGACGTGCAGCACGGCGCTGCCCGCCGGGATGCCCAGCGCGTCCAGGGCGAGGCGGAAGATCTCCGGGTCGGGTTTGGCCACGCCGACCACGGCGGAGTCGAGGATGACGCCCATGGGGATCCCCGACCCGGATCCGTCCTGAGCCGGGGCCGGCACGTGGCAGACGCCGAGGCGGCGCAGGTCGCCCTCCACGCTGCCGTCGGAGTTGGAGACCACGCCCATCGGCAGGCCGAGCGCGGCCACGGCCCGCAGTCCGTCCATCACCCCGAGGCCGACGTGCGTCCAGCCGTGGCCCCTGATCTGCCCGGCCATCTCGGTGGCGAGCAGCTCGCACCGCTCCTGCGCCACGCCGCAGGCGGCGACGTAGCCGAGCAGGTAGTTGCGCCACCAGGAAGCCGGGGCGGGCGGCCGGGCCTCGGTGTCCTGGCTGGCCATCGCGTGGTAGTGGGCCCGCTCCAGCGTGGCCAGGTCGGGGTCCACGCCGACGTTGCGCAGCAACGGGACCACGTTGGCGGGTTCGGGGAACACCAGGACGCCGCCCGCGTCGAGCAGGATCGCGCTGACCTGTGGAGCGCCGACGGCATCGGCGACGGCGTCGGCGCTGCCACGGGAAGCCACATCTGCACTATATGCAGCGGGCGGCGGTGCGGCACATGCAGCGGGCGGCGGCGGGCGCGGCCGGTTGCGATGCCGGCGCGGGGGGTCAGGGGGCGGGGCCGGGGGTGACGAGGCCGGTTTCGTAGGCGTAGATGACGGCCTGGACCCGGTCGCGCAGGCCGAGCTTCTGCAGGATCTTGGCCACGTGGGTCTTGGCCGTCGCCTCGCTGATCACCAGCTCGCGGCAGATCTCCGGGTTGGACAGGCCCCGGATGAGCAGGTCGAGCACTTCACGCTCGCGGGGCGTGAGCTCGCTGACCGCCCGCGGGACGGCAGGCTGCGCGCGGACCGGAACCCGGGTGAACTCCTCGATGACCGCGCGGGTGACGGCCGGGGCGAGCAGCGCGTCGCCGCTGGCCACGATGCGGACCGCGGCGGCGATCTCCTCCGGCGGCGCGTCCTTGAGCATGAACCCGCTCGCGCCGGCCCGCAGCGCGTCGTAGACGTAATCGTCGAGGCCGAACGTGGTCAGGATCACCACCCGGGTGGCGGGCTGCGCCCGCACGATCCGCCGGGTGGCCTCGATGCCGTCCAGGACCGGCATGCGGATGTCCATGAGCACGACGTCCGGGCGCAGCCGCCGGGCGGCGGCGACCGCGTCCTGGCCGTCGCCGGCCTCCCCCACCACGGTGGTCTGCGGCTCGCTCTCCAGGATCTTGCGCAGGCCGACCCGGACCAGCGCCTGGTCGTCGGCGATCAGCAGCGTCGTCATAGGGGCAGCAGCACCCGGACGGCGAAGCCGCCGCCGAGGCGGGCGGACGCGTCGAACTTGCCCCCGTACAGGGTGACCCGCTCGCGGATGCCGGCCAGGCCGTGCCCGCCGCCGGGGACGCCGGCCGGGACGCCGGCGCCGTCGTCGGCGATCTCGAGCTCGAGGGAGTCGGGCCCGTACCGCACGCTGACCGAGGCGTGCGCCCGGCCCGCGTGCTTGAGCGCGTTGGTCAGGGCCTCCTGCACGATCCGGTACGCGGAAAGCTCGATGCCGACGGGCAGCTCGCGGGGCTCGCCGTCGACGCGGAACTCCACCGGCAGTCCGGCCTCGCGGACCTGCGTCATCAGGGTAGGCAGATCCGACAGCATGGGCTGCGGCGCGAGCCGGTCGGCGGAATCGGTGCGCAGCATGCCGACCAGCCGGCGCATTTCGGTCAGCGCGCTGCGCCCGATCTGCTCGATGGTCTGCAGCACCTCGCGGGTCGAGCCGTCGCGGTCGCTGTCGCCGAGCACGCGCCGCTCGGCGCCGGCCTGGATGACGATCATCGAGACGCTGTGCGCCACCGCGTCGTGCAGCTCCCGCGCGATCCTGGCGCGCTCCTCGACGACCGCCTCGCGGGCGGCGACGTCCCGCTCGCGTTCGGCCAGCCGGGCGCGGGTGTCGCGGTCACCGACGATGCGGCGGAGCAGCAGCATCACGACGACGGTGCCGAGGGCGAACCCGATCGCGGTGCTGTTCCAGTGGGCCGGGTCGGCGTCCCGCCCCACCGGCGCCAGGTCGGTCAGCCCCACGAAGATCGCGCCGGCCACGAAGTGCCAGCGCGAGGACCAGACGGCCAGGCCGTACAGCGAGCAGAACCAGGCGATCGTCCACCCGCCGGCCGCCAGGTTGTGCCACGTGAGGAAGTCCAGCGCCATCAGGCCCTGGGCGGTCACCCCCGCGGTGGCCGGGTACCGCTGGCGGAACCCGACGGTCGCGCAGGTGGCGACGGCGAACAGGGCGCCGAGAGCCTGCTGGCGCACCGGGCCCGGCGTGAGCGAGATCTGCAGCAGCGACGCGACGGCGAGAACGGCGGCGACGATCCAGTCGCGTTGCCGTTTGCCGCTCAGCCGCAGGGGCATGCCGTCACGGTAATCCCGGCTGACCTGCTTGTCATCGGCCAACCGGATGAGGCCGCGGCGGCGGAAGATCGGCCGGCTGCCCGATCAGAAGATCGGCCGGCTCGTCGATGACCTGGGCGGCGGCCCGCGCCTAGCGTCGACGACGACATCCGCACCACCCCAGGCAGACCCGCCCACCCCAGACAGAAGGAAGTCCGCCATGCGTAAGTACCGCACGCTCCTGCTCACCGCCGCAGCCGCGGCCATTGCCGCCGCCACTGGCGCCGGGGTCACCGCGGCGAATGCCGCGCCGGCGGCCCGTCAGGCCGTCTCGGGCACCGAGTACGTCCAGATCATGTCCACGTCGGCCACGGGGTCTTCGGGTCCGGCCAGCGCCATCGCCCGCGGCGTGTTCACCGCGGGCGGCCAGGCCCGGCTGGGCGACGCCCGGACCGGCACGATCGTGTTCCCCGGCGGCACGGTCGTGCTGAGCCACCGGGCGGGCAAGAACTCCGCGCACTTCTACCCCGGGGGCTGCCTGTCCCTGATCAGCCAGTCCGGCAGCTACCAGATCGTGCGCGGCACCGGCCGGTACGCCGGGATCAGCGGGCACGGCACGTACCAGCTGAGCCTGGAGATGGTCGCGGCCCGCGTGCACGGCGGCTGCTCCTCGGCGAAGCCGCCGGTGGCCCAGCAGGAACTGCTCCGGCTGTCCGGGCCGGTCCGGCTGTAGCGGGCCGGACCGCGCTCGCCGGGACGGCACCTGCCGTCCCGGCTCAGCGCATCCGGGCCCAGCGCATCTGACAGGGCGCATCCGGCAGGGCGCCCGGCAGGCGAACGTTCCCCCCGTCATGGCAGGCAGGGGGGCCGGGAGAGAAACCGGGTCCGTTCGGCCGAAAATAAGGCGGTACCACGCACGGCGGTCAGCCGTTCCGGACCCGCGGTCACCAGAGCGGCGGGTGCCGGTCCTTCCAGGGGCGGGCCTGCTCGAGCTGCGCCGACAGGGAGATAAGGGTGGCCTCTTCACCCATCCGGCCGACCAGCATCACGCCGATCGGCAGGCCGTCGGCGTTCCAGTGCAGCGGGACGTTCACGGCCGGCTGGCCGGACACGTTGTAGGTCGCGGTGAACGGGGTGAACCGCTTCTGCCGCTCGAAGTTCTCGGCCGGCTCCACTTCGTCGAACCAGCCGACCGGGCGCGGCGGCAGCGCCAGCGTCGGGTGCAGGATGACGTCGTAGGCGTCCAGCGCGCCGAGCGCGGCGCGGGTCACGGCCTGCAGGTAGGCCTGGGCGAAGATGAGGTCGGGGGCGCTGGTGGCCAGGCCGCGGCCGCGCAGGTAGCGGGTCAGCGGGAGCAGCATCTCCTCCTGGTCCGGGGCGAGCGGGGCCAGCGTGGCGTAGGCGTACCAGAGGGTCTCGAAGAACGGGACCACGTCGGCGCCCAGCGGCATGGCGACGTCCTCGACCTCGTGCCCCAGGCTGGCCAGCAGGGCGCTGGCGTCCTCGTAGGCCGCGACGCAGTCCGGGTGCACCTCGGCGCCCTCGACCGGGTTCTGCAGGGTCCGGCCGATCCGCAGCCGGCCGGGCTCCCGGCTGGCGTAGCCGAGGAAGGACTCGCCGGGCGGGAGCGGCGGCAGGGTGTACATGTCGCCGGGGAAGTTCCCGGTCATCACGTCGAGCAGCAGCGCGGCGTCGCCCACGGTACGGGCGATGGGGCCGTTGACGCCCAGGCCGGCCAGGTCGGGCATGAGCGGGCCCTCGGAGATCCGCCCGCGGGACGGCTTGATCCCGAACAGGCCGCACACGCTGGACGGGATGCGGATGGAACCGCCGCCGTCGCTGCCCTGGGCGGCCGGGGCCAGGCCCGCCGCCACCGCGGCGGCCGCGCCGCCGCTCGACCCGCCGGCCGACCTGGACAGGTCCCAGGGCGTCCGGGCCGGCGGCCCGACCGCGGTCTCGGTATAGCAGGGCAGCCCGAACTCCGGGGTGGCCGTCTTGCCGGTGATGACCGCGCCGGCGTTCCTGATGTTCACCACGACATAGTCGTCGGTGTCGGGCACGTTGGCCTCGAAGGCTTTCGAGCCGAGCGTCTGCCGGACCCCGGCGACCATGTTCAGGTCCTTGATCGGGATAGGCACTCCGGTCAGCGGAGGCAGCGCCGCCTTGTCGTCGGCCGTAGCCACGGCTTTCTCCGCCGCCAGGGCGTGGTCGGCAGCGAGTTCGGCGGTAATGGTGTAGAACGCGCCGACCTGGTCGTTGAGTTCCTGCGTCCGGCGCAGATAATGATCGGTGACGGCGACCGGCGAGAGCTCGCCCGCGCGAATCGCCGCGGCCAGCTCGATCATGGTTAGCTCGTGAATCTGGGCCATGCTAGGAGATCGTAGACTACGGAAAGCCCAGGCGTTTCGCGTGCTATCCGGCCGAATGTCCAGCTATAAATCCAGCCGGAGTAGGGCACAATCGTCGTAGTGACGGTGCTTTGCGCAGAGTCCTAACGCAGTTACGCTGAGGTGGTGGGTGGTACCGGATGGCGTGGCCGAAGCTGAGAAACAGGTCATCAGGGTCGTTGATGACGGCAAGCAAACGCAGCGGGGCAGCACACGACGGGGCACGGTCGCAGGGCGGGGCACCGGAGAGTGCGTCGAATGGGCCGGTGCGCGAGGCGGCCGGGCCGGCCCCCGCCGCGCCGGTGGCGGGCGCGCCAGTTACGGATGCACCGGCGGACGCATCGGCGCCGGACGCACCGGCGGCGTGGCCTGGGACGGCCGGGGACGCCGGGGACGAGGTAGCGGCCGCCGAGGCAGGGTCCGGGACGGCTGGGTCCGGGACCGCCGGGCGCCAGCAGGCCGAGCCTGAGCCGGCCGAGCCTGAGCCGGCCGACCTGCCGCTGTGGGACTGGTCCCCGCCGGGCGGGGAGTCCGCCCAGCTCGACGATACGGACCAGGCCAGCACCGGCCAGGCCGGCACTGGGCGCGCGGATCCGCCCAGGCCCGAGTGGAAACCCGTGGTCACCCCGGTCGAGGAGGCCGGGGGGACGTCGCGGACGCCCGGCATCGGCCAGCACCGCGGGAACCTGGCTCACCTGTCCGCCAACCCGAGGATGCGGGCCTGGCGGCTGCGGCTCATCGTCGCGGCCGTCGTCATGGTGGTGTTCTCGCTCTGGATCTCCTGGCAGCTCGGGCTCACGCTCGCCGTCATCGTCGTGATCGCCGACACGATCTACCGGTCCCGGAGAGGCTATGCCGGGGAGGCCCGGCTGACCAGGGCGCAGCGCCGGACCAGCAGGCAGCTGGCCAAGCTCAGGCGCGCGGGCTACCGCGCCATGCACGGCAGCATCATCCCGGAGAGCGAGGACCAGATCGACCACCTGGTCATCGGGCCCGCGGGAATCTTCGCCATCGACTCAGAGGACTGGGACAGGCGGCTGGCGGTGCGGACCAGGAAGGGCAAGGAGCTGTGGCACGGGCCGTTCTCCAAGAAGGACCGCCTGGAGCACGCCCAGTGGGAGGCGCAGCGGGCCAGTGAGCTGCTTTCCGGCGTGACCGGCACGTCGGTCACCGTCCGGCCGGCGATGGCGGTCTACGGGCCGAAGATCCCCTGGGACGTGGCCACCATCCGGGAGGTCGACGTGTTCAGCGGCCCGCGGCTGCGCAAGTACCTGCGCCGCCGGGCCAGGCAGGTGCGGCCGCTGAGCGACGAGGACGTCGAGCGGATGTACCAGGCCGCGAACCAGGCGTTCCCGCATCTCAACCCGGGTTCCCAGCCGAGCTGATCCGGCCCGGCCGCCCCGGTAGGCTGGTGCTCTGCTAACGAGCCCACGCTGAGGGAGGCCGGTAGGTATGCCGCCGCTTCGGTCCCGTACGGTCACGCACGGCAGGAACATGGCGGGCGCGCGCGCCCTGCTCCGTGCCACGGGAGTAGCCAGGGAAGACATCGGCAAGCCGATCATCGCGGTGGCGAACAGCTTCACCGAGTTCGTCCCCGGCCACGTGCACCTGCGCGAGGTCGGCCAGGTGGTCTCGGACGCGGTCCGGGCGGCCGGGGCGATCCCGCGGGAGTTCAACACGATCGCGGTGGACGACGGCATCGCCATGGGCCACGGCGGCATGCTGTACTCGCTGCCGAGCCGGGAGCTGATCGCCGACTCGGTGGAGTACATGGTGAACGCGCACTGTGCCGACGCCATGATCTGCATCTCGAACTGCGACAAGATCACGCCGGGCATGCTGATCGCCACCATGCGGCTGAACATCCCGACCGTGTTCGTGTCCGGCGGCCCGATGGAGGCGGGCGCGCCCGCAGGTCTGGCGGGCGGCGCCGGGCTCGCGGGGGGGGCTGGCCGCAAGCTCGACCTGATCGACTCGATGGTGGCCGCCGCGGATCCCTCGGTGTCCGACGAGCAGCTGCTGGCCATGGAGGAGTCCGCCTGCCCGACGTGCGGGTCCTGCTCGGGCATGTTCACCGCGAACTCGATGAACTGCCTGACCGAGGCGATCGGGCTGGCCCTGCCGGGCAACGGCAGCACGCTGGCCACCCACTCGGCCCGGCGCGGCCTGTTCGAGCGGGCCGGGCGGCTGATCGCGGAGATCACTCGTGATTACTACGCCGACGGCGATTCCTCGGTGCTGCCCCGGTCGATCGCCAGCCGGGACGCGTTCGAGAACGCGATGGCGCTCGACGTGGCCATGGGCGGGTCGACCAACACGATCCTGCACCTGCTCGCCGCCGCGCACGAGGCCGGCGTCAGCTTCGGCCTGAAGGAGATCGACGAGCTCTCCCGCCGGGTGCCCTGCCTGTGCAAGGTCGCGCCGAGCAGCTCCTACCACCTGGAGGACGTGCACCGGGCCGGCGGCATCCCGTCGATCCTCGGCGAGCTGGACCGCGCCGGGCTGCTCAACCGGGACGTGCGCACGGTGCACAGCGCGTCGCTACGGGAGTTCCTTGATCTTTGGGATCTGGGTTCTTCCTCCGTGTCCGCTGAGGCCGTGGAGCTGTACCACGGCGCGCCCGGCGGGGTCCGCACCACCCGGCCGTACTCGCAGTCGGCTCGCTGGGAGACGCTGGATCGTGACAGGGCGAACGGCTGCATCCGGGACGTCGGGCACGCCTACACCGCCGACGGCGGGCTGGCCGTGCTCTACGGCAACCTGGCCCCCGACGGCGCGATCATCAAGACCGCCGGGGTGCCGGAAGAGCTCTGGCGGTTCTCCGGCCCGGCCGTGGTGTTCGAGAGCCAGGAGGACGCCGTCGCGGGCATCCTCGACGGCGCGGTGCGCGCCGGCGACGTGGTGGTCATCCGGTACGAGGGGCCGCGGGGCGGGCCCGGCATGCAGGAGATGCTGTACCCGACCAGCTTCCTCAAGGGCAAGGGGCTCGGCCGGTCCTGCGCGCTGATCACCGACGGGCGGTTCTCCGGCGGGACCTCGGGCCTGTCGGTCTGCCACATCGCGCCGGAGGCGGCCGCGGGCGGTCTCATCGCGGTCGTCGAGACCGGCGACACCGTGGTCATCGACATCCCGCGCCGGGAACTGCGGCTGGACGTGGCCGACGACGAGCTGGCTCTTCGCCGCGATCGCCTGATGGCCTCGCTCGGGTCGTACCGGCCCGCTGGCCGGCAGCGGCCGGTCAGCGCGGCCCTGCAGGTCTTCGCCGCGATGGCCACGTCGGCCTCGACCGGCGCGGCGCGCGACATCACGCTCATCGCCCACCCGGACAAGTGAGCTCGCCCGGGCTGGATCCGGCGGGCCCTCCCGGGGCGGGTCACGGCACCGCGGGCTTCGTGCGGCCGGCCCGCGCGGGTGATGCGGCCAGCCTGGCCCGCGTGCAGGTCGCATCCTGGCGCCGGGATCTCGCCGGGATCGTGCCGCCGGCGTTGCTGGCCAGCCTGACCAGCGACGAGGCCGAGGGGCTGTGGCGGGACCGCTGGCGGGAGGCGATCACCAGCCCGCCGACGAGCAGGCACCACGTGCTGGCGGCGGTCACCCAGGCTCCGGCGCGAGAGGTGGTCGGGTTCGCGTCGGCCGGGCCCGCCACCGACGCCGACCGCTGGCCGGGCACCGACGGGCAGGTCTACGAGCTCCGGGTCATGCCCGAACGGACCGGGCAGGGGCACGGCAGCAGGCTGCTGCACGCGGTCGCGGACACACTCGTTTCTGATGGGTTCCATACCCTGTCCATCTGGGCGCTGGAGGCCGATGCGGCGCTGCGCCGCTTCCTCGAGTCATCCGGCTGGGCCGCCGACGGCGCCCGGGGTGAACTGGCCGTGGGTACCAGCGTGCCGGTCGTGCGCCTGCACACGGCCATCAGCGAATAACGCGCGTGGCCCCATCAGCGGGTAACGCGCGTGGCCTAGGATCTGTGCGTGGCTGAAGCTCGGGAATGGCTGGCGGGGACCCGGCCGAGGACGTTGCCGGCGGCCGTCGTGCCGGTGCTGATCGGTTCGGGCGTCGCCTTCGGATACGGCCGGTTCTCCTGGTGGCGGGCGCTGCTCGCGCTCGTGGTCGCGCTGGCGCTGCAGGTCGGTGTCAACTTCGCCAACGACTACAGCGACGGGGTGCGCGGCTCGGACGAGCAGCGGGTCGGGCCGGTCCGGCTGGTGGCCGCGGGGCTCGCAGCGCCGCGGAAGGTGCTGGCGGCGGCGTTCGGCAGCTTCGGTGTGGCTGGCGCCGCCGGGCTGGCGCTGGCCGCCGTGACGTCCTGGTGGCTGGTGGCCGTGGGGGCGGGCTGCATCGCTGCCGCCTGGTTCTACACCGGCGGGCCGCGGCCCTACGGGTACCGCGGGCTCGGTGAGCTCTTCGTATTCTTGTGTTTCGGCGTGGTGGCGGTGGTGGGCACCGCGTACGTGCAGATGGCGGCGTTCAGCTGGCTCGCCCTGGCCGCCTCGGTACCCGCCGGGCTGCTGGCCTGCGCCCTGCTGATGGTCAACAACCTGCGCGACATCCGCACCGACACGCTGGCGGGCAAGCGCACGCTCGCGGTCATGCTGGGTGATGCGCGCAGCCGCGTCGTGTACGTGCTGACACTGCTGCTGCCGTTCGCGCTCGCGGCGCTGCTCGCCTTCTACCGGCCCCTCACGCTGCTCACCGCGGCGGCGCTGCCGCTGGCGCGGCCGCCCATCCGGTCGGTGCGGGCCGGCGCCACGGGTCCCGCGCTGATCAAGGCGCTCGGCCAGACGGGGCGGGTGCAGCTGGCGTTCGGCATAGCGTTCACGATCGGCCTGGCCATCCGGCTGTGAGATGGGCGGCCCGCGGAGGCCACCCGCGATCAGCCGCGCTGGTCGCGGACTTTCTTCACCTCATCCGAAGTCAGCCGGGCGATGACCGCGGCCCGGGTAGCCGGATCGAGGGCATCGAGCTGGTCATGGATGTCCTGCACGGTCTCCTCGGCCAGCTCGTGCTTGTCGCGCAGCTGCACAGCCGCGGCGGCCAGCAGAACAGCCGCCGCCACCAGCAGCGCGACCCGGATGATCCTCGGCGATGAGCCCATGTGCTGTGTCCTTTCTCCTGGCCCTGTCCTGGCCCTGTCCTGGGTCCGGCGCGCGAAGGCGTACGGCCGTCGAGCGTCAAGCCCTGGCCGGACGGTCCTGCGGCATGTTCCGGACGCTAAGCCGGAGCCGTCCGGAGCGTCATCAGCCTTTCGGGGTGAGCTTTCGGGGGCGAAGCCCGGCAGCCACGGGCCCGCTTCACCCCGATCGGGGTGAAGCTCGGCAGCCACGGACCCCGATTCACCCCGGAAATCTCTCCCCGGACGATACGTAGGTGGCAGGATGGCACGGACGGGACCAGCGGGGCCGACGGAAGGCGGTCCTGCCTCCCGATCGCGACCCGGGCGGGACGCGGGGTGGCCGGATTGCCGGGCTCAGGATGGGCCCGGATGCGCGATTCGGTCACGCTTGCGAGCCCGGCGAGAGACACTTAATAGCAAAAGCGTGGTATCGGCGACATCGCGGCTGCTGGCGCGGTACCCTGCCCGGTAATCCCAGGTGATGAGGTGCGGGTGCGGGTGGCGCCTAAGCCCATGCGTAGCCAACGGGAAGGTGCCCAGTTGCAAATCCGGGGAACGTGGTCGGCCGGACCTGGCGACGATCAGGCACGGTTCCTTGCCGACCTTCGCGCGCTGCGCGACTCCGCCGCGATCGGGTACGACGAGCTGGCCGCCCGGGCACATTACCCGAGCGATGTCCTGAAGGAAGCCGAGAACGGCCCCGCCCTGCCCGGCCTGCCCATCCTCACGGCCTACGTCCGCGCCTGCGAGGGAGACGTCCTCGACTGGGAAGAACGCTGGCGGCGGCTCAACCCCGAGGTGGCCGACGACCCGAATCTCCCGGTCAGGCCCGCCGGCGCGAGCGCAGCCGCCGTAGCGGGGGCCCGGGCGGGCATCGGCGTGGCCCCCCCGGACGTGTACGACCCGGACCGGATCAAGGCCGCGCTCCGGGGCGACCAGGCACGTCCGGCCTCGGCCCGAAGAGCCAACGACCCGGGCGTCACGGCCTCGCCCCAAGGTACCCAAGGGGTCCGGGGCACGGCGGCCGCGGGGATCCCGGACCAGGGGTCCGGCCCGGGCCTGGACAGCGCGGCGACCTGGGGAGGCACGGGGTCCACGGCGGCCACGGGGTCCAGCTTGAGCTGGGACGCGCCCGCGGACCCGGCCGTCTCGTCGGCCAACGGGAGCCACTCGGCCGCGGTCGGCAGCCGCGGGCCATTCGACGCCGCGTTCCCCAGCATCCCGGACTCCGCCGAGCACACCGAACCGGCTCAGGCTGAGGAATGCACCTGGCTGGAGAAGAGCCAGCCCGGACCCCCGGCCGCCGACAGCGAACCGGCCTGGCCGGAGCGGACCGAAACCGGCTTCGGGTGGCTGGACCGGCCGGACACCGGGCTGACATCGCAGCCGGAGGCCCAGCCCGGGTCAGTCCAGCCCAGGCCGGAAGAGCCCGCCTCGCCGGAGGCGGACGTCACCGTGCGGCTGTCGCCGTATCAGGCCGAGGGGCTCACGTCATCCGAGCGGACGGATTTCTGGGGGCAGCCGCTCTCCTCAGCCGCGGCCGACCTGCAGGTGCCCGCCGCGACGCCGCGAGAGATGCCTACGGCGGCGGCGCGAGCGGAAGAGCCGGCCATCACCCGGGCGTCCTGGACCGCGGCGGCCGACACCGCGGCGACCCAGGCCGCAGAACCCGCTTACCGGGCCACGACCGATGCCGCCTCCGAGACGGCCACGGCGGCACAGTCGCGCAGCCCGGCGGCGCCCGTCGCGCAGCCAGCCGCCGCCAATCGGGACGAGCGGCGCCCGGACCGGCTCTTCCCGGCGCGGCTGCTGGTGGTTATCGTTATCGCCGCGCTCATCGGCAGCGCGCTGGTGCTGCTGCTCAAATAACGCCCTGCGGCGTGTCCCGTGAATCGCGGGACCCGGAGCGTTATGCAAAACCGGCTGCGAGTGCAGGCCTTCTGGGCCTGCGCGAGCAGTCGGTGCGGGTCGCACGGACAGCAACCTCAGCGGGTTTTGCGTAACGCGAACTTTTGCACCGGTCTCGCAACCATTTCCAGATCGACGCGAGGTCGGTCGTGCCCCGGTAGATGAACTCGCGCTGGTGGGGTGAGATGCCGATCGGGCGGCCAATAGCACGCGGTTTCCTCATTACCCGCGCTCAGCGGGGTCCGGCTCCTGCCACCTACGGGCGGTGACGCCACCGAGGCCTCCGTTCAGTGTTCTGCCCAGTTAGCGGAGTGCTCCGCAAATTCTCGCCACGTGAAGCTCATAAGTTTTTTGTTCGAAGTATTGGTGATGAAGTAGCTATTTCCCGCCCGATACGCTAATATGTTCTATGTATCGGTCGATACCACGCCAAAGATCAATTTTCCGAACGGAGATGGCGCGTGCGCTCAGGACCCGCTTGTGCTGGCTCCGGGCCGGACGGAGATCCCGCCCGGCGTTCCGGCGATGATCCGCAGGACTGGGAAGCGTACCTGGCCTCTGGGTTTGACCAGGACGAGCCCCCGGATCCGGACGAGGAGTACCTGGACCCGGAGCACCCGGCCATGCCGCCCGACTTTGACCTGGCGGCGATTGATGCGGAGACCCGCCGGATCGCCGCAGAAGAAGCCGCCGATGACGAGCGTCTGGCGGCCCGGGGCGACCTCGCCGCGATCGCTGCGGGCATCCGGGGCCGCCGCGGTCCCGGCCAGCCCGGCTCGGCGCGCCGGGTCCCGGGCCGGTCCTCCGGTCCCGCAGGCGGGTTCAGGAGCTCTGTCACCCCGAGAGCACTGACCTGGAAAAGGCTCCAACAGCCCGGTTCACGCGCATCGGCGCTGGTTACCGGCTGTTCTCCGTGCCTTAACACGCACAACAAGTGTACCGGAGTGTGCCGGTTCGTCCGTGGGATTCCTGTGGGGATCGGCCGTCGTGTCGGGGGCTTGTGGAGTTCTGTGGGCTCGCGAGAGGCCCCTTGACTTGCCTGGCCGACCGACACGGGTACCCAGGCACTCCAGCCTTTGGGTGCTGGTGATCACTCTCCGGGGGTAACCCAGGGTTACCGGGGTGGCAGGCCTGCCAGGACGTGATTCCGCGCCGAACGTCGGCAGCGCCGCGGCAGATGTCCCCCGATCGCTTGAACCTGCGGCTGCTGATGGTGCTCTGCGAGATTCTCCACTGCGATCCCGGCAAGCTGGTGCGCCGCGGCGGCATTCCCGGCGGGTGCGCGGCATTGATTGCCGTGAGCTCGTACTGCGAATTCACGTGGTCAGCTGCGCCCTCCAGACCGAGCGGCCAAAGGTGGCGAGGTAGAGAAACCGGCTGCCGGCGCCGTCGCCGCCGACGCGCAGGTCGGCGCAGTGCGGCTGCCGCGGCAGCCCGCGGACCGCGAGCTGCCAGGTCTGCGCCTCGTCGCGGCTGGAATAGACGGTGGTGTCGGTCGCGGCGAACAAGGTGTGCGGCTCGGCGTCGCGGTCGATCGCCAGCGCGTAGAACGGGCCCTCGGACGCCGGCAGGCCGGCTCCGGCGGCCACGTCGGGCGTCGACCCGAGCGGGTCCCACTCGAAGGCGCTCTGCTGGAGCACTAGGCCCCGGCCGTCTGCGGTGTTGTAGACGGCGTAGGCGCGCTCCTCGCTCACCACCAGGAACCGGTGCACCTCCCCCGGCGTGGCTGAGCGTGGCGTGGTGAACTCGAACGCGGCACCGCTGTGCGCCCCCATCGAGAAGATCCGGCCTTCGCTGGTGCCGATCCAGATCGCGTCGCCGTGCAGGGAGGCGATGGCCCGCACGCTTCCGCCGGCGAACGGCGGCAGTTCGCCGAGCACTGTCCACACCGGGTTCCCGCCGTCGTCGTCGGCGAACAGCCCGTAGATCGCGCCGCTGCCGTCCGCGCATCCGACCGCCACCATCAGGCGGCCGGCCGCGTCGCGGAACAGCGGCGCCTCCACGACCTCTATGACGGGGTCCTTGAGGCCGTCGTCGCGCGGGAACTCGTCCGTCCGCGGAATGACGACGGTGTCGACCAGGGCGGCGCCGTTCCACCGCGACGACTTCACGCCCTCGCCGTCGTTGACGTACCACAGGAGCCGCTGGCCGACCGGCAGAAACTGCACCGCCTTGCCGTCGCCGCCGTCCAGTCGGCGCCACGGCAGCAGCTCCCCGGTCACCGTGCAGTAAACGTCGCTGTTATCCTGCAGCCCGGCCGCCACTAGGCCGGTCGCCGGCGGTCCCGCCGACAGCGTCCCGTAGGTTCCCTCGCGGCTGGGCTGGCTGTCTACCATCAGCGTGGCGAACAGCTGGTTGTACTTGCTCGCGTAGGTGGCGCCCAGGTCCGGCGTCATCCCCACGCCGCCATCAGTGGCGATGTACAGCACGCGCTCGTCGGCGACGTCGAAGACGGTCGTGTGCCCGTCCTCGTGCATGTGGGCGTTCCACTGGTCGTTGCGCGTCCAGTCGCCATCGCCGGGGACTTGGTCGACGGCCTGCCACGGCACCTGGCCGCCGCCGAAGTTGATCCACGACCGGGCCCAGTTGAGGACCACCTTGTCCGGGTCCGTCGGCGAGACGGCGAGCATCTTGATCCAGCCGCCGAAGCCCGAGTCGCCGCTGCTGTTGAGCAGGTCCTTACCGGGCGGCGCGCCGGCGACGGTGGTGTCGCACGGGCGCCACGTCATGCCGTCGCGCGCGTGGTCGTGGCACAGGACGCCGACGAGCCGGCCCTGGGCGTCGGACGCCGCCGCGTACATGCGGTCGAGGTTCCCGTCGCAGCTGGCGAGGGAGATCCAGCCGAGCTTCGCCTCCTGCGGCACGATCATCCGCGTGAACACCAGGTCGCCGGACGCCCAGTCGCCGAGGAAGATCCCGAAGCGGATCTTCGCGTCGCCCCAGGCGCCGACCGCCACGGAGCCGCCCGGCCCGGGCGTCGCGCCGCTGTAGGTGCCGGCGGGCAGGCCGAGAGCCTGCCGGAAGGCGTAGAAGCCGCCGGACTGCGGGATGTCCGCCCAGAAGACCCCGTTTTGGCAGGCCAGCACGAGTTTGCGGTTGGCGCCGACGACCGCGATGCGCAGGACGTTCCCCGGGCTCAGCAGGGTGCCGCCGGCGTCGGCGATCGGCACCTCCCGCCAGGCCAGGAAGCCAGGAGAGCCCGGCAGCGACTCATACAACGCCCCGCCGGCGTCGCACCCGGCGTAGAAGTGACTGGGATCATCGAGACCGCGCGCCAGGCAGTTCACGTCCGGGTCGTGCCAGTCATCGCTGTGCGCCGTGGCGCTGCCGGCGGGGGTGAGCGTCCACACGCCACCGCGTGCTGCGCCTACCAGCAGGGCGCCGCCGGGCAGCGAGATGACGTCATGGACGCGGCCGGCGTTCCAGCCGTCCTCAGGGACGTTGAGCTGGATCCCGAACGGGGTGGCGAGCTCCCAGTTGATCCGGTCGTCGCTACCGGGCCCGCCGCGTGGGGCGAGAACGTCGACCAGGAGCGAGAACGTCCCGTCGAGCTGGGGGTGGGTGATGTCGCTGGGGACGGTCCAGTCCAGCACCAGCGGTGTGTGCCGCAAGCCGGCCGCCGCATCGGGCGCAGCGGCGATCGTCAGGTCGGCCGCCTCGATGCGCTCGCTGTCGGGCAGCGGCCCGCCAGCGACCACCCGTGTGGGCCCGACGCTCGCGCGGATGCCATCGGGAAGCACTCCGGCCCGGAACGCGATGTCGCTGAGGCCGCCGGAGTCTTGCACGGTGATGGTGCCAGTGACCGAGGCGCCCGGCTCCAGCTGCACCTCTTGCGGCAGGTCGGTCGAAAGCTCGACCGTGCGGGGCGTGAACACCTTAATCGAGATCGAGACGCCGCCGTTGCCGTTCGGGTCGGCCGAGGTCAGGCCGAACGCGATGCCGTCGTACACGCCGGGCGCCGTGCCTGGCGCGCAGGCGATTGGCAGCACAACCTCGCTGCGGCCGAACGCGGCCACAGAGGCCGGGAGGCTCGGCGAGGTGAATGGCGACCCGCCGGTCAGGCAGCTGAAACTGCCGTCGACCTCATGGTCCAGCGTAGAGTCCAAGACGAACGCGATGACGCTGCTGCCGCCCGGGACCAGCGGCTTGGCGCCGCCCGGCGCCGCCACCAGATCCACGCGGATATGCCCCACGAGGTTGGCGGTGCCCTCGACCGGCACCACCATGAGCGGGTTCGACGGGTCGTCTGGCGGCGCCAGGACGCAGGTCGCGCTATAGGACGGCTGTGGCTTGTCGGGGACCCCGAAGCCGACCAGCACGCCAACCGCCTGCGCGCCAGTCATGTCGATCGGGCCGGCGCCATCGACGCTGGTCAGCGTCTCCCAGTTCAGGGCGTGCGCGTCCGGGTCGCGGACGAGATGCAACGTCTCGATGCCGGTGACGGTGAAGACGCCGGCGCCGTCACCGTCAATCCGCGCCACGATCTGCGGCGGCGCCGGCGGCGCAAGACGGCCGCCGCCCTCCAGCACGGTGAAGGTGTGGGGATCGGCATGGTCGAACCGGATCGCGCTCGGGATGCCGAGCGGCGGTCCCGCCAGCCCGGGCTCGACCCCTCCAGCTGCCCGCCGTCCCGGGACGACCGGGGCGCGACCGCTGCCAGGCAGATCGCGAGTCATGCCGTGCGCTCCCCACCCTTAGTGCCGGTGCCGCGATGCTAGCTCTGCGTGGGACCGCGGCGCAATGGCCGCCAGCCCCAGCGACGCGTCGTGCGCGCGGAGCCGAGCGCGCTCAGCAGGCCGACCGGGCTCCTCGTGCCCGCGAGGGGTGGTCCACGTACTACGGATGGCGCGGGCGCTACCAGGCGGTGCACCGGCATGCGGGTCACGCGGCGGACTCGAGCGAGCAGGCCGACCTGGAACCACGGCGAGGACTCATCCGGCAGCGTGGCGACGTAGATCCCGTCGAACGACGAGGGCGGGCAGACCTGGACGACCGCCTCTTCTTGCGTCAAAACGTAAACAAACCTAGACGGGGCAGTGAACCTGTTTGACGGTCAGGCGAACCCGCAGGGTAGCTGGATGATGCCAGACGAGGCTGGATGTGCCATCTGACTAGTTGTATGAGGCTTGACGTAGCTAGATGTGGCTGGGTGACCGTGGCCGTTGGCAGCCAGTTGGGCTACCTGTCATCTCACAAACCCTGGCCGGAATACAGCCGCCCGGCGAATGTCGCCCGCGCGGGCACGAGATTAGCGTGCTCCCCGCCTTGGCCGCCGCCCGGTCAGGTTCCTTGTCGTCCGGCGCGGAGAACTCGTCCGGCCGTGGCCGTCGCCTGACCGTGCGAGCACCCGGACTGCTCAGGTGCCGGGGTTCGGGCTGGCAACGTCTAGGGCGACCAATCCCGATGTAGTACCCACGATGAGCAGGCGGGAGCCTGCGGCGTACAGGTCGGCCACTGGCGCCCCCACGGCGATCATGGCCATCGGGCTGAGGCCCTGCTGGGACAGCGTCCATAGCCCGACGTGCCCGTCCCGGCTGCCGGTGGCGATGACGGGGGAGTCGCCCGGTAGCACCGCGGCGGCCATGATCCAGTCGGCGTGGGCCTCGTACTGGCGCCAGTGGCGTCCCGTGGCCGGGTCGGTGACCGCCACGCGGCGATCGTCACCGGCTGAGACGATAAGCTCGCCCAGCGGGTGACCGAACGCGGCCACCGCGCGCACATGGTCGTCATGCAACTCGGGGAGCGGGACGCTGACCGCATGCCCGGCCAGGGCCTGGCCGAGATCCCAGGCTACGACGTGGCGGTTCGAGCCCGCGGCCAGCACCAGCCGGGGCTCGGTGGCAGTGAAGGCCATGACGTACAGGGTCTTGTCGTCCCACCACTCCTCGCTCAGCGGGACACCGATCCGGCGGCCCGATTCCCCGTCGTACAGCGCTACGGTCGCGTGCTCCCCGCAGCCGCCGACGACCAGCCGGTCACCCACGACGGTGCAGGCCACCCCCGCCATCGGATGCCCCTGCGGTCCCGGTCAAGCTCCCGCATCGTCTCGGGCGTGGCCAGGTCCGCCACCGCGAGGATGTCGCTGATGACCGCGAACACCCGGCCGGAGCCGCCGGAACCGGCCGGAGCGGCCGCTATATCCCGGATCATCTGGTCAGGTACCGTCTCCCAGCCCTGCTGCTCGCTCCCGGCGACCAGGTCGAGTGCGGCAAGCCGGCCGTCCTTTCGGGCGACCAGGATCCCGCGCGGATGGCGGCTGATGGCGGTGACTCCCTGGGCGGACTCCGGCGGGACGGGCTCGCCAGAGTTCCGGGGCAGCGCGTCCGCCAGGTCCCAGACCCGGACCTCGTTCTCGGCCGCAGACACCACGAAGGGCCGGCCGTCCGCCTCGGCGGCCTCCAGGTATCCCACCCAGAAACCGTGTCCGCGCATGGTGACCACCAGCCGCAGGCTCTCCAGCTCGTAGAGCTCGATTTCCGCGCCCCGCGGGACGGCCAGCAGGTCGCCAAGCTCGGTGGCCACCGTGGCCACGGCGTCCTCGTAGAACAGCTCTTTGGTCCGGATGGAGTGCAGGCACCGGGGCCCGGCGGCATCCCACAGTTCCACGGTCCTGGCGGTGGACCGTACGAACCGCCCCGGCGGCCGCGGCAGGGAGATGGCCGTGTCCATGATGCGGGACATGGGCAGCTCGAAGCGCTGCTCGCCCGTCTCCAGGTCGAAGGCGCGCACCGTGGTCTCGGTGCCGCGGGGCCCGCGGAGCGGGTCACCGGAGGCCAGGATGGCGGGACGGTCCAGGGATAGCACGTCGACGTGGCTGATGTGACCGCCGAAGGCCCGGACCGGTCCCAGTGCGGCTGTCCAGGACCGCGGATCCCAGACGGTGATCTCGCCGGGCCCGTTCCCGTCGCCGGCTGCGCTCGGGCCGCAGGTGATCAGGACCGGCCGGCCGTCCACGTCCCCGCCCCAGGCCGCCCGGAGGTTACGGTCATGGGCCTGGAACACCCGGATCCGCTCCCAGTCGGCCACGCGCCAGACGTGCAGGCGGCCCCGGGCGTCGCCGGCCAGCAGCAGCGCTTGCCCGCCGATCACGGCCGAGGTCAGCGACCAGACCGATTCCCCCAGCTCGACAGCGAAGACCGTCTCGCCGGTCCAGAAATCGTGCACCGAGACCCGGCCGCTGGCCATGCCCGGACCCGCGTGGTAGCGGGTGTCGCCCGTGGCCACGGCGACCAGCGGGTCGTCCGTCCCGCGCAGCCAGGCCAGGCCGTGCACCGTGCCGGTCCGTACCAGGATCCGGCTGGCGTTCGGCCGGTTCCACCGCGTCCAGCGGGCCCGCCACGGCGAGCCGGCCGCCCACTGCCCGGCCTCCCGGGCCAGGCTCTCGTTACCGTGCTGGCGGGCGGCGAACTCCAGGTAAGCGGCCCGCTCGGCGAGGTGTCCCTGCTGGCCGAGCCGGTCGGCCGCCCGCAGGTAGGTGCTGGCCGCGGCCCGGCCCGGCGGGGTCGTCACCGACCGGACCGACCGGGTCAGCCCCGGGCCGGCCGCGGCCAGCAGGAACCCCGGGTCCGTGACGAGCTCGTCGAGCATCCCCCCGGCTGCCGCGTGCTCGGCCAGGTGGCGGCGCACGTAGGGGTGCGCCGCCTGCCAGTCCCGCCGCCCGCCGTAGGCCGGCACGTGCCGGATCAGCAGCCGGGCCAGGCGCCGGTTGACCTCCTCCGGGTTCCGGTCGCCGCGCAGGTGCCGCGCCAATTCGGCATGGAAGACACGATAGACCGAACGGCCTTGGTCCACGCTCTCCCGCAGGTACGAGTAAGCCCCGTCCAGGACCCAGCGGATGTCTACGTCGTCGTACGACGCCCCGTCCGACAGCGTGGTTGCCGCGTCGGCCCAGATGTTCTCCCACGGCAGTCCCTGGCCGTGGGACCAGGCCAGCAGGGCGAGCAGCTCGCGCACCCGGGCGGCGGCACCGCCGAACCGCTGTTCCAGGTCGGCGTCGAAGGCCGCCCCGGCGCTGTCCCAGTCGGCTATCAGCCCGGCCACCTCGCCGGGGCTCAGGGGCCGGTCCTGGTTCCGCACCGCCAGCCCGGCCCCGCGGGCCAGCAGGAAGCTGCGGTCGGCCCGCTCGGCGATCACGGCCGCGATCGCCTCGGCCGCCGCCCGGTCGATGGAGGGCGAGTCCAGCAGCCTGGCCACGTAATCGCGGACGTCCGCCCGCTGGTAGTACCGCGGGGTGTCCAGGTCGATGACCTCGGCGGCGAACGACAGCCGGTCGTGGTAGGGCCGCCGCGACGCTATCAGCAGCCGCACCGGCGCCCTCGCCAGCGGCGCCAGCACGTCGGCCATGATGTCGTACGGCTGCACCGACTCGTCCAGCCCGTCCACCACGATCAGCGTCCCGTCCGACAGCGACGCGGCCAGCTCGCTCGTTGTCGCCGCGACCTGGCCCGCCGCCGCGGCCAGGTCCGCCGCCAGGCCCTGGGACGTGCGTTTCAGCGCCGACACCGAGGCCACGTGCTCGGTCCCGGCTGCCACCTGGGCGAGCAGGGCCGATTTGCCGGATCCCGGATCCCCCGTCACCACCCTCGGCCGCGGGTCGGTGCCGTCCAGCCAGGCGCTCAGATCCTCCAGCGCACGCACCCGGCCAGTGAAGATCTCGTCGGCCCGGAGCCGCTCGGCGCCCGTGCGCCGCTGGTAGGACGGGTTCCGGAAGATCGGCAGCAGCCCGGTGCCGTACGGCGCCGGGGCGGCGGTCGCCTGCTGGCCGCTGCCCCGAAGCTGCTCGTTGACGTAGTCCAGGATCGTCTCGACGGACAGGAATTCCTGCTCCGCGCCGGTGGTCTGGGCGGCCCGCCGGACCGCGTGCACGAAGGCGGAGACGAACGCGCCCTGGCCCGCGTCCTCCTTGGGCCGGGTGGCCGCGATCACCCAGATGCCCTCGCGCCACTGCCACGGCAGCTGCCAGGTGGCCGCCTGTGCCGCCCGCCGGACCGCCTCGAGCAGCCCGGCCCCGCTCTCGCAGGCGTCGATGATGATCAGCAGGCGGCGGACCCGCGGGGCCGGGCCGACCAGCGTGATCAGCGTGCCCGTCTCCACCGCCCGCGCCACCTTGCCCATGACCGTGTCCCGGAAGGCCAGGTAGTGCCCGCCTGGGGTGGTGAACCCGTGCCCGGTGTAGTAGACGACCGCGACTGCCTCCGAGTCGCGGGCCTCGTCGGTGAGCCAGTCCTCCAGGCCGACCTGGAACTCCTGCGCCTTCGGGTCCAGCCGCAGGTCGATCAGCGTCTCCTCGAACTCGTACTCCCGGAACAGCTCGGTGACGCGGCCGAGCTCGCCGGGTACCTGCTCGAGCCGGTCGCCGGGATCCAGGTAGCTTTGCGTGCCCGACGCGATCAGGTATCGCGGCCCGCCGTCAGTCCCCGAGGCCGGAGGCGATGGCACGGCCGGTCTCCTCTGCGGTCAGGTACGGCTTCGCGTCGTGCGCCTTGGCCCCGTTGTAGACCAGCCAGTCGCTTACCCGCCCGCCGAACAGCGGCGACAGCTGCTTCACCAGCGCCACCACGTCGCCCGGATCGGCGATGTTGTGCCACTGCCGCACACCCCCCGGCCATGCCCCCGCGCCGTTGGCGGGCTGCGGCGTCAGCCTGTCGAAGATCACCTTCGGGATGCCCAGCGGCGAGCCCAGCGTGACCAGTGTCCGGACGTCCAGCACAGGCGAGGCCGCCAGCACCTCGTATGCGATGACCGAACCCAGCGAATGACCCACCACCACCCGGGTGTCGGGCCCGATCGCCGCCCGCACGCAGGCCTGGATCTCCGCGCGCAGCTCAGCGTCGCGCCTTCCAGTCCCAGGCATGCTCGGCCAGCAGCGCCTGCATCCGCCGCGGCGTGACATGCCCGGCCCGCTCCGCCAGCTGCCAGCACGACCTGCGATCCCCCGGCTCGGCCAGCAGCGCCCCGATGTACGCGAATGCCGCCAGCCGCGATCTGGCCTGCGCGAATACCGGCGCGAGCAAGCCGCGCAGCTCACCGTGAAGCCTCTCCAGCCAGGTGCCATCTTCTACGATGGCACCGGCGGCCACCTGCTGATCTTGTCTCGTCACAAAGCATGATCATGCGGTGGCCGTCCCGCACGTCGCAGGACAACCCACGGGCACGCCAGGATCAACCTGCTCTTAGATCACAAACCCGGACTGTAGTACCGGGCGCCGCCGGGTTATCCGGCATGCCCGAAGCCGCCAGACGCTGCCAGCAAACCAGACACTAACGCCACCACGGAACCCGGAGAACCAAACACCCCGGAAAGGCAGTAACACCTAAAGTCCCTGGTGTTGGGTTCTGGCGCGCTCCCTCGACGTGGACGAAAGGCACAGCATTCGTCCGGGATGTCAGGATATTCTCATGTGATGCGGCTTCTGTGTCTGCAGCTTGTTTACTTACTGGGAGGTTGGGGTGAGAGATGATGCTGCCGACGGCACTTGGGTGGGACTGCCCGAGGCAATCGAGTCGCTGCGCGCGGATCTTGCTCAGGCATGGTGGGATGGTCAGCGGCAGCCTTTGAGGTTCCGGGTCGAGCCCGTGGAGCTGACCGTGCAGGTAGGGCTAACTCGGACGATTAAGGGTACCGGGGGAGTCAAATGGTATGTCCTGACGATCGGCGGTGAAAAGAAAAGGGAAACGGTTACGACGCAAACGCTGAAGCTGAGACTCACGCCGGTCATATTCGATAAGGACGGAAATGATCCGTCAGGGGTAGAGCTGCTAGTTTCAGATCTTGACGACGAGGATTGCGCCGCCGATAACCCGGCCCACGAACCGGAGTGACTGCCAACCGTGGAGACTAGCAGAATTGCCTTGATCAAGTATATCAGCCCGGATGGGGTTAACTGCATTGGATCGGGGTTGCTGGTTAGTGCAAGTCAGGTGCTAACAGCGGACCACGTGGCAGGCGGGAAAGCTCACCGAGTGACATGCGCCGGAAGCAATGAAGTATTCGTCTCAGCGGTGCTGCGGTCGAATAACCCGGATGTCGATCTTGCCGTGCTAACCCTCGGCGAACCGTTGGGCGGGGTGGAGAGCCTGTCATACGCGCGGATCGACCGCAGCAGCGTTAGCCAGGTGGCCGGATGCGTGGCGGTGGGATTTCCGCGATGGAAAAAGCTCGGAGAGCGGCGGTTGACGGCGCAGGTAAACGGGCGCGTACCTACGGGTGAGGGCCTAGAGCCTGCTGCAGATGGCGGTCTTCGCGCCGGGTATTTAACCCTTGTTGGTGACCGAATTCCAGGTGCTCCACCAATACCGGCAAGAGAACTGCACGAGCGGTCCGCAAGCCCGTGGGCAGGCATGTCAGGGGCAGCCGTGGTAGTTGCAGGAATGGTAATCGGCGTAGTGCGCAGTTACAACCTTGCTGCTGGCGGCCAGTCACTGACAGTTACTCCGCTCACTGCGCTGGAGCGTCTTCCTTCAGAGCTGCGAGAGCGGTTCCTGGATGCGCTCGGGATCCCTGGACTAGGTCGGATGCCTGTTCTTCCTGCCCGTGCCGAAGGCAGCTGGTTCAATCGTCCTGTGCCAGCTTTGTCGGCGGATGTACAGGAGAAGTATCGTCGCGCAATCAGTGCAGCGCTGGGATCACCAGATCTTCCTGCCGTCTGGACCCTCGATGAGCTTTCCGAATTGCGGCGGAAGGCCGAGGCGAACCAGACAGGCATCTCGGAAGCTTCGGATACGCTCGCTGCGTTGTGCCAAGCCGTAGAAGCAAAGCCGGTGTTTCTCGCCATAGGCGGCAATCACCTAGAACTGGGCAGGCTACAGGTGATCTACCGACGCGAGATCGGGGCGTGGCCCACCGATGCGTCGGCTGATGCGCTGCTGGCAGCGGCCGCCAGTGCAGGCATTGTTGAACGCCGGACGCTAGCTGTCGGACCACTTGGGGCATTGGCGCGTTTTATGCTTGGCACTGCTGCGGCCGCTGGCGTATCTCCAGATGAAAGTTACCTACTCACGGACTGGCTCGCGGGGATGGGACATCAGCTTGCGGATGCGCGTTCGCATTATCACCAATGTGAAGACGCGTCAGCCTGGCTGTTCATAGACCTCGGGGACGAGCCGCGGCATGGCGCCAGCCCTTGGCCGACCGTAGTGACGTGGATACTACTGACGAGAGACGACGCGATTGCTGGGGATCCTGTGCGGTGCGAGCCGACTGCGGATGGCCTGAGACGGGCGTTGACTTTCTTGCTAAGGCAGGTGCCGCCAGCGCGCCCGCTGCTAGTCGACCTCGCAGTGCCTCGGGGACTAATGGACGAGGGAATTGAGCATTGGCCGGTCATCGAAGTGGACGGTTCCGCAGAGCCGCTCAGTGCCGAATGCCGCCCCAGGCTCCGCTGGTCCAGACGGCGTAGGGATGCGAGGCTGCATAACCGCGTTCTAGACCGCCTCGAAGAGGCTTCCTGGGACGGAGAAGCACGATACTGGACACGGAAGGACCCACGCTATGCGTGTTTCCTGGGCGGGCATGACCCCCTGTTCCATGAAGATCAACTCCGGCTGCTGCTGCGGGAGGGATGCGGGTTCGCTATCTGGTTCGCCTCAGGTCTGCCCAGCTCCGCCCCAGCTGAGATCAGCAAAGCCGTACAGGCGGTTCCGGTGCCCGCTCGTCGCGACGTTCTCCCTGACCACCTGCCTGGTTTCGGAGGAAACCGCCCGGCTGTCATCTGGGATGACCCTCGTGGTCGCGGCAGGTTTCAGCTACCTCCACTTGTAACGCCGGAATCCCCGTAACAAGATCCAGAATCGAGGGTTGCCCATGGTGTGGAAAATCTTCACCGGTAACGGTGCGCCGAATGTCCATGAAGCCTGGCGGCAGATCCCCAGCCCGCCGCCATGGCGCGAGCGGGCGACCGCGGAGAACCGCTTCGTTGCCTCTCCAGAGCTACTAGAGGCGGTCAACACGGCGTTGCACCTACGAAGACCGTTGCTGCTGACAGGACCACCAGGTTCAGGGAAGTCCATGCTTGCAGGTGTCATAGCTGCCGAGCTGCAACTCGGCCAGCTGCTTGAATGGCATGTAACATCCCGCAGTACCCTCACAGATGCTCTCTATGAGTACGACGCCCTCGGCCGTCTGCATGCCACGCAGGCCAGCGGGGCGGCGGGTGGCGACGAAGCCGATGCGGTGCAGAATTTCGTCACGCTCGGTCCTCTGGGCACGGCTCTGGCGTCGCGAGACCGTCCTCGTGCTGTGTTGATCGACGAGATCGACAAAAGCGACCTCGATCTTCCTGGAGATCTGCTGCACGTCCTTGAGCTAGGCGAGTTCGACATCCCGCCCCTCGTGCGCGCCGCCGAAAGTTCCGATGGGTCCCCGGAAATCGCGCCTCCATACATTGTCAGGGGGGCAGACCGGGCCACCTATGAGGTGACTGGCGGGGTCGTCCGGCGGACCCATCTGCCCGTCGTTGTCATGACCAGCAATGGCGAACGCGCTTTTCCTCCCCCATTCTTGAGGCGTTGCATACGGTTCGAGATGCCGACACCTTCGGAGTCCTTCCTCGAAGAAGTCGTGGCTGCGCACCTAGGAAGTACAACTGCTCAGCAACAGTCAATCATCCACGATTTCGCGGCACGGCTAATTGAGGGGCAGAACCTAGCACTCGACCAGTTGCTGAGCCTTATTTACCTAGTCACCGGCGAGGCGGCTCCTGGAACGGAAGCGCGCGCCAGGGTCGAGCGGATCTTGATGGAGGAACTGAGCGGCCGTTGATCAACGAGATCGCCCGATTCGTGGCCAGGGCAATAGCCGACTGTAAAGCGACGGAGGTCGCTGACATCCTGTGGCTTGTCACGGCAAAACATGAGGAACCGGCCACCCCTAGCTCTACTCCAGCGAATCCTCCTGCGGTTCCGCAGCACGCGATCCAGGAGAACACTGCCCAGGACAGTGCGGTTCAGCAAAGTTCAGTCCAGCAAAATGCAGTCCAGCAGGGTACGGAGGTAGCCTCGCCTCTGCCAGAGAGAACAGCCAGGCCACGTTGGGCCGATCAGCGCACGATTATGCTGAGACACACCGGATTTCCCGTTTCCGAGAGCCGGTCAATAGCGGCAACCGCAGTCGGCCTGCGCGCATCTAAGAGCATGTCAAGCGCAATTACCACTGGCCGGATGTTCTCGCCGTTCAAGCGGATATGCCGTCCCGGGCCATCGGAAGTGGACGTGGACGCCACCGTGGAAGCCACGGCTGACGCCCGGCGGCTGACGATCGTGACACGACCGGCGCGTGAGCGGGGCCTGGACGTGGCTCTTGTGGCCGATGCGTCGCCAGTCATGACGGCATGCGGTAGTGCCGTGGCGGAGTTGGAAGCAATCCTGATCCGAGCCGGGACTTTCCGTTCGGTCAGTCGGTGGGCGTTGTCACCGCACATGAACGAAGTGCTGGTACGCGACCGGGCGGGAGCTGAGCACATTCCCGACAGGTTGGCCGACCCATCAGGCCGGAGACTGGTGTTGCTGGTGACTGACGCCACGGCGGACCACTGGTACCGCCCCGGCCTTTGGCAGGCCATGCGCGACTGGGCCAAACTCATGCCAACCGCTGTCCTCCACGTACTCCCAGAGCAGTACCGGACCTCCGGACCCTTGGGCGGTTCCCCGATCACAATGAGATCGACTCGGCCTGCAGCGCCCAACCATGCCGCAGACGTCGAGGTTCCCTGGTGGGACAGTGCCGCAGGCCACACTCGCAGTGGTGATATTCCCATACCGGTCGTCGGACTTGTTCCATCGGAACTGGCGGCTTGGGCGCGCTCAGTAGCCGTGGGAGCCGGCTGGGTAGATGCGATATGGGCAAACCAGCCATCCGGCCATAGCGCACGTGAGCTTAACGCCGAACTGAGCGCGGAAGACCGAGTCCGCGCGTTCCACGCTAGAGCGTCTCGTGGCGCACAGGCGCTAGCGCGCATCCTCGCCGGGGCGCCTATGCTTTCCCTGCCGCTGATTAGCGTTCTGCAATCGCGCCTCCTGCCAGAGACAGGCCTAAGCGAGCTCGCGGAGGTACTTGTCAGCGGGCTCCTGGAACAAAGCCCTCCGCCGACCGTGAGTGGCGGAGAGGTACGATTTCAGTTCCGGACAGCTGTGAGCGATCTGCTTCGACGAGGAACGACCGCAGCACAGGAATGGGACACTTTCCAGGTAATCAGCGAATACCTGGAGCAAAACGCTGGGACAGGCAACTCGATCCTCGCTCTTATCGCTGACCCTCGGGGACTTGCAGCGGTTGACGTTGAGCTCAAACCTTTTGCTTCGATCGGCCGCGCGGTTGCAATTCGGCTTGGAATAGTAGATACCGACATTGATCGTAGCAGCACTGGTGAGCCTCGCGATGGGTCAGTCGCTGCGTTTGAAAGTGACTCAGAGAATACGGTCCGCTCCGGACCTACGGCGCGTGATGTAGTTTTTCCACCAGGAATGATCGTGGCTGTCGACGGCCCTCCGGGCGCTGCCAGATCCAGCGTATCCCGAGGCGTCGCTCGCGCCCTAAATCTCCGCTACCTAGATACCGAGGCAATGCACCGCGCCCTTACTTGGTGGCTGATATCCCAAGGTATCGACGCGACCGACGGTGCCGCCGTTACCTCCATGGCTGGCACTGCAGAACTTGCGATTTCCACCGATCCTGACGATCCGTGGGTGCGGATTGGCAACCGTGACATCTCCCGGGAAGTCAGGATCCGCAACCTGTCTACGTCAGCCAACCCGGTCGTGATGCAGCCGCACGTCAGAGCCCTGCTACTGGCCCAGCAGCAGGCGATCATCGCCGCAGCCAGGCCAGGTATCGTCGTCGATGGCGAGGACATTAGCACCGCGGTTGCACCAGAGGCGCAGGTCAAAGTTCACCTCACTACTGGCCCCGGCGCCGCACAGTCAGCTCTCTCCCAAGGCGTAACCCTTCTCGACACCACAGATCTCACCGTTAACGAGATGATTACCGCTATAGCGGACCTCGCTCGCCGTACAGCGGCCGATCACATCCGCAGGTTCGGATCAGAGACGGCCGTAAGAATTCCGCTGGCCTCGCAGGACGAAAACAGAAGTAACCAGCTGACCGCCGAAAATCCTGTACCAGAGGAACTGCCTTCAGCATTCAACCTGCCAAGTGCTACACGGGATGCCGGTATAGAGCAGCAACTCGCGACCGCAAGGAAAGAATCAGGATCCGCCTGGCCGTATACCTTGATCGAAGAACGGACTCCGCCTCGTCACCAAGTGCCAGCTGAGGTGTTGGTTAAGTCCACCCCAAGTGAGCTGCATGACCAATCAATGCTAGCACCTGAACGCCTGGCCATCCTGGAGTTCTGCCGCGACTGGAAATCCGTGGCCGAAATTTCAGAAGCTCTGCGGCTCCCTCTCGGGATAGCTAGGATCCTGATCGCCGACATGAGCGCGGACGGCTTGGTCCACTTTTATCAGCGTGGTGAACAGGAAGGACAAGCCAGCCCTGAACTTCTCGCCCGTGTACTTGAAGGGCTCTGTAGCCCCTACCTCAGTCCCGGCCCCAGCCCCAAAACACCGAGTAAAGCATCGGACATACTTGCGGTAAAAATTGTCATCGCCGGCGGCTTCGGCAGCGGGAAAACTACCTTTGTGGGCTCAACGTCCGAGATAACGCCCCTGACCACGGAGGCGTTGATGACGGTTGCATCTGTCAACGTGGACGACACGTCTTATGTACCTGATAAGAGCACCCTGACGACTGCAGTGGACTTCGGGCGTATCACGCTGGCGGGGAACCTGCTACTGTACATATTTGGTACGCCCGGAGCCCAGCGGTTCTGGTACATGTGGGACGAACTGATTCAGGGCGCTATCGGCGCCGTCCTGCTAGTGGACACCCGACGGCTCGCCGACTCGTTCCCAGGTGTTGACTACTTCGAGGCGAGCGGACTGCCCTTCGTAATCGGAGTCAATAGCTTTTACGGGCAATTCCCTCACTCTTTGAACGATGTGCGCCACGCCCTGGCAGTCTCGCCTACCGTGCCGGTGATCCAGTGTGACGCACGTGACGGCGGGTCAGCGAAAGCGATTCTGATAACGCTTATCGAGCACGCGATGTCCCTTGCAGAAACTGAACAGCATGCGAGACCGGACAAACCATAAGTATCCTGCCAGGAAGAGGGTGTTTCTGGCAATTTCTGCCGTCGCCGCCAAGTCTGCAGTCGACCTCAGTGCTAGAGGCGAGGTCCGTATCATGCTTCCGCCCGGGGACCTTGCCCGTGAGCGTGAGCGCGACCGGCAGTGCTTGCACTCCCAGGCCTCCCCGGCCCGAGCCGAGAAAATGCCTTCCGGACCGCATGTATCTTACTGGCGCCGGACACTGACCCAGGGACCCTGTGCCGCTCGAATACTCGATTGGGTGCGTCACCTGCACTGTTGCCGACATGATGGGCGCAGTGGTGGTTGGCTTGCTGGATGCTGCTCAAGATCGTCTACCTGCTGACGTGCCGGGTGCTCGGCCTGGCCGTCCTGGCGTTCCGCGGTGACCGGGCGAAAGATGCCGAGTTGCTCGTACTCCGGCACGAGAACGCGGTGCTGCGCCGGAATATCGGCCGGGTACGGTACGAGCCGGGCGACCGGGTGTGGTTCGCCGCGCTGGCACGGCTCCTGCCGCGCAGGCGCTGGATCGGGATCTTCTCCGTGACGCCCGCGACGCTCCTGGCCTGGCATCACAAACTCGCTGGCAGCAAATACGACACGAGCAAGTGGCGCAAGCCCGGCCGCCCGCCGACGGCCCCGGGCATCGCTCGCCTGGTCGTTCGGCTGGCAAGGGAGAATCTGACCAGCGCCGAGGCTTTGGGCGTGTCCGGTGGATCACCGGGCCAGCGCGTCGAGGAGCCGGTGGCAGCGGACCGGGTCCTCGGTTAAGCGTTATCCGAGATCAGCGGGGCACGCCTAGCTGGCCGCGTCGCTGCCGTTGGCGGTGGCCGGGTCGCTGTCCTGGGGCGCGGCGGGGACATCTGCCTTGGGACCGGCGGGATCGGCCGATCCCAGCGTGTCGATGAAGCTGGTCCCGGGGATGGCGGCAGAGAGCATGGCGCTCAGGGCGTCAGCCTGGGCAGCGGTGACCGGAGGGCCGTCGGAGACCGGGGCGGGGCTAGCGTCGGACGCCGGGGCGGGGCCGCCGTCGGAGGCGGGAGCGGGGGCGGGGTCCAGGGCGGGAGCGGAACCGGCGGGCATGGCCGGCGGCTCGCGGCGGGGCCTGACTGGCTCGGCACCGGTGGCAGGCCCATGGGCAGGTGCCGCGTCGCCGCCGCCGAAGGCGCTCGCCACCGAGCGCAGGGCTGACGTGACCTCGCTCGGGATGACCCAGAACGTGTTGCCCGCGCCCTGCGCGAGTTGCGGCAGCGTCTGCAGGTACTGATAGGCGAGCAGCTTGGGGTCGGGGTCGTTGTCGTGCACGGCCTGGAAGACCGCGGCAATGGCCTGGGCCTGGCCTTCGGCGCGCAGGATCGAGCTTTGCTTGGCGCCTTCCGCGCTCAAGATCGCGCTCTGCTTCTCGCCCTCCGCCGTGAGGATCTTGGACTGCCTGAGGCCCTCAGCGGTCAGGATCGCGGCGCGCTTCTCCCGCTCCGCGCGCAACTGCTTCTCCATCGCTTCCTTGACCGACTTCGGCGGTTCGATGGCCTTGATCTCCACCCGGGTGACCCGGATGCCCCATTTACCCGAGGCATCGTCGAGCACGCCGCGCAGTGCGTTGTTGATCTTGTCGCGCGAGGTCAGGGTTTCTTCGAGGTCCATCGACCCGATCACGCTGCGCAGCATGGTGGCGGTGAGCTGCTCGATCGCCTGGATGTAGTTGACGATCTCGTAGTCGGCCGCCCGCGGGTCGGTGACCTGGAAGAACAGCACGGTGTCGATGAGCACGCCCACGTTGTCCTCGGTGATCACCGGTGAGCCGGTGAACGAGACCACCTGCTCACGCAGGTCGATCTCTTTCTTCACCCGGTCGATGGCCGGGATGATGAAGTTCATCCCCGGCTCCAGCGTCTTGCGGTACCGGCCGAACCGCTCCACGTTGCGGGCCCGCGCCTGCGGCACGATCCGCACCGAGCGCAGAACCGTGATGATGACAAGCAACGCGACGACTGCCGCGATAATACTTCCGGCCATGGCCATGGCTACTCCCTGGGATAAACGAGAGCGGTGGCACCTTTGATCTGCATGACGTCGACCTTGGTGCCAACCGGGATCACCAGCGATTCGTCGTAGGGGCGCGAGGACCACTCCTCGCCGTCGATGCGGACCCGTCCGCCGTGCTCGCTGACCTCTTCCAGGACGATCGCCGAGCGGCCGACGAGCGCGGCAGTCCCTGTGCGCAGCGCCGGCGGCTGCTTGATATGCCGCATCGCGATCGGCCTGACGAAGACGAGCCCCGCGCCCGCTGCGACGACGAACGCCGCAAGTTGCAGGCCCAAATCCAGGTGAAACGCCCCGACCACCGCCGCGACTACCGCCGCGACCGCGATGAGGCCAAACGCCAGCGTCGTGGTGAGCAGTTCGGCTACGCCGAGTACTGCCGCCACGATCAGCCACACGATCCAGGACAACATGGCCGCTCCGCGGAAAGCTCCTGCTTTGACTGTATCCTCGCCGGGGGACCGTTTGCAGCACGCGCCCTGGCGGGCCTGGCTGTGTCATTTGATACACGGCGTCATCGGGGACACCCCCAATACCCCTGATTGTGTGCAATTGGTGACAATTAGCCGTCTAGGTCATACAGGGGATTTCTGTCGACCTACACTCAAGAGGTAAGGGCAGAATGTCCCGCGGGGCGGCTGGACACCAAGGTCCAGGAGGTATCTGGTGGAACGTGGCGACACCGGCCCCGGCCGTGACGCTTACGGTCCGCCCAGGCGCCAGCGGGACCGCGGCGGCTACGGCCCTGGTCCCTATCGCTCCGACGACGGCTACTCCGCCTCCGCCGAGTACGAGGAGGACGATACGGCCGGTCCGGGCAGACCGGTAGACGTCGAGGAAGACGACTACGGCCAGCTGCTGCGCCGCCCGGGCGAGATGCCGCCCCGGCAGCAGCGGCTCCGCCAGCCGGGACGGCCGCACCCAGGCCAGCCGGGCCGGGTCCCGCCGAACGCCGGCCCCGGGAACGGTGCCATGCCGGGCGGTGCCATGCCGGGCGGGGGCTACCCCAACGACGGCCATCCTAGCGGCGGCATGGCTCACGGGCCGGCGCCGCGCGGGAGCCCGCAGAACGGCGGGATGCCCAACGGCGGGATGCCGCCTGGCGGCGGGTCGGCGCCGGGGCGGCAGTACCGGCTGCCGAACGGGCGGCGGGTGCCGCCGGCCGGGGACCGGCTGTACCGGCCGTCGGGACCCGGCGCACAGGGACCCGGCGCACAGGGCGGGGCTTCCGGCCGGCATCACGGTCCTGGTCCGGCGGGCCAGGACCAGCATGGCGACGGCTGGAGCCGACCGACCCCCGGCGCGCCGCCGCCGCAGGGCGGACCGATCCCGGGCACGCACCCGCCTAGCCCGCAGGCACCGGGCACGCATATCCCCGGGGCACACACGCCGGGGGCGCATGTCCCCGGCGGGCATGTCCCGGGGCCGCATGTCCCCGGCGGGCATGTCCCGGGGGCGCATGTCCCCGGCGGGCATGTCCCGGGAGGACCCGCGGGTCCGGCCCAGGTGGGTCCGCCTTACGGCGGTCTCCCTGGGGGAGCGCCGCCGCGCGAGCATCCGGCCAAGGGACGCTTCGAGGCTCCGGATGGCCGGGAGCGGCCGGGCCCGCCGGAGCCGCCGGGCCCGCCGGAGCCGCCGGGACCCTCGGGGCCGGTGATCCGCCAGCGGGAAGCTGGCGTGCCCGGGGAGCGGGCGGGCGGCGGCGCGGCGCAGCCGGTGGCCAGCATCGCGCCGGACGGACTGGAGGCGTTCGCCCGGGACCTGCGCACGCTGCGGGCCAAGGCCAACCTCGACTACCCGGAGATGGCCGAGCTCTCGCACTACGAGATGAAGACGCTCGCGGCGGCGGCAGGCGGGCTCCGGCTGCCCACGCTCCCGGTCGCGGTCGCGTTCGTGCGCGCCTGCGATGGGAACGTCGCCGAATGGGAAGAGCGCTGGCAGAAACTGGCCGAGAAGCTGACGGCCGAGGCGGCCAGGAAGCGCAGGACCGACGGCGAGGAGCCCGCCGAGCCGCCGGAGCCCGCGGAGGCGCCGGCCGCCCTGGAGCCGCCGCCGCTCAAGCCGGCCGCGGCGCAGCCGCCCGAGGCGGAAGCCGGCGAGGTCTACGTCATCACCTCGGCCAAGCCGCGCCAGCCCGGCTGGTAACCGGCCGTGAGCGTTATGCAAAACCGGCTGCGAGTGCAGGCCTTCTCGGCCTGCACGAGCGGTCGGTGCAGGCCGCACGGGCAGCAGCCTGCGCGGGTTCTTGCATAACGCGAACTTTCGCAAAGGACACCGCATCCGGGGCACGTACCGGGGTCCATGACACAATTGATGCGTGCTGCCCCTGGACAACCACGTGCACACCGAGTGGTCGTGGGACGCGCCCCGCGAGGCGTCGATGGTCCGCAGTTGCGAGCAGGCGCTGGCCGCGGGCCTGCCCGGGGTGGCCTTCACCGACCACCTGGACTTCACCACCTGGATCGACGGCGACCAGATCGGCGCGGAGAACCTCGATCCGCGCCGGTACACCCGGATGCACCCGCTCGATATCACCGGCTACCTCGCGACGCTGGAAGAGTGCCGCCAGCGCTACCCCGACCTGCGGATACTCTCCGGCGTCGAGATCGGCGAGGCGCACCTGTGGGCGGCCAGCGCCGCCGCGACGGTGGCCGGGGCCGGCGTCGACCGGATCCTCGGCTCGCTGCACGCGATCCCGTCCGGCGGCCGCCTGACGGCCGCCGACGAGCTGTTCCGGGTGATGCCGGCCGGCGACGTGATGCGCGCGTACTTCGCCGAACTGCTGCGACTGGTCCGCAGCAGCGACATCTTCCAGGTGCTGGCGCACCTGGACTTCCCCCGGCGGATGTGGCCACGGGCGGCCGGCCCTTACGAGGAACTGGCCTTCGAGGAGGAGTACCGGGCCGTGCTGCGGGCCCTGGCCGCCGGCGACCGGGTCCTCGAGGTGAACACGAAGAGCCCGCTGGTCTCGGCCGGGCTGCTGCGGTGGTGGCGGGAGGCCGGCGGACGCGCGGTCTCGTTCGGCAGCGACGCGCACCAGCCCTGGCGGGTCGGCGACAAGTTCAAGCTGGCGGTGGACGTGGTCGAAGCGGCCGGTTTCCGGGCCGGACGCGACCGCTTCGACTTCTGGCGTATCTGATCCCCGTGTGACCGGCGGCGGACCCGGGCGCCCGAGCGCCGGAGGAAAGGCTCCGGGCCGCCGCCGGTGGCTCTCAGGTCCAGGTGTCGCCAAAGCGTGCGATCATCTCATCCCAGCTTTCGCCCTCGGTGCCGCCGCTGCCGCGCGTCCGGGCCTCAGGCCCCTCGTCGTCCGGCGCGGCCCGCGGGGCGGGAATGGACCGGCTCTGGCAGTGGACGGCGAAGCGTAGCTCTGCGTAGTAGGTCTCGCGGTCGCGGAGTTCGGCACGTGCTTCGGTGTGTGCCGGGTGGCTGGTGCCGCCGGGGCGGAACGGGAGGTCGGCGGGAACGTCCCCGCCCTCGTCCGCCGGCCGGTCCCCGTCCTCATAACTGCTGGCCACGACACACCTCGAATGCGGATCTAACACGGTGCGAAGTTGTTTCGCTACCATTTGTAATGTAACACTACGTGCTGTATGCAATGCAACCGGTAACAAGGTAATAGTTGCCTGTCTTCTGGGTTAGGTCTCACGGAACGTGACGGACCTTACGCACTTGAGTTGCCAGGGACGGCTGATGCCGAGGTGAACGCGGAACGTGCGGCCGGGCGTGAGCCGGATCCGTTCGGAAGAAATACTGGTGATGCCATGGTCACTGTCCGCTCATGGTCGAACCGTGATGCCGCCGATCGCGGTCCCCGGGAGGGTCGATGTCCGATTCCCGCCAGTTCTGGTCCGCGCGGGCTGGCATGGTGGAGGCATGACGCAGAACATGGCCGCTCCGGCCGGGGCGGGGGTCCCGGCACTGGATGATGAGCGGCGGTATCAGGCGGCGGTCAGCAAGGACGCCCGCTTCGACGGGGTGTTCTTCACCGGGGTGACCTCGACCGGGATCTACTGCCGCCCGTCCTGCCCGGCGATCACGCCGAAACGCGAGAACATGCGGTTCTACCGCAGCGCGGCGGCGGCGCAGGAGGCGGGCTTCCGGGCCTGCAAGCGGTGCCGCCCGGACGCCTCCCCCGGCTCGCCCGAGTGGAACATCCGGGCCGACATGGTGGGCCGCGCGATGCGGCTGATCGCCGACGGCGTGGTCGACCGGGACGGGGTCGAGGGCCTGGCCAGCCGGCTCGGCTACGAGCAGCGCCAGGTGCGGCGCCTGGTCACCGCCGAGCTGGGCGCGGGCCCGCTCGCCATCGCCCGCGCGCAGCGGGCGCAGACGGCGCGCATCCTGACCGAGACCACCGCGCTGCCGCTGTCCGAGATCGCCTTCGCGGCCGGCTTCACCAGCATCAGGCAGTTCAACGCGACCATCCGCGAGGTCTTCGCGGTAACGCCTTCCCAGCTGCGGGAGGCGCGCGGCGGGCGGGCGGCGCGGACCCGGCGGCTGCTTCCGGTCCCGGTGCCGGGCGAGCCTGCGGCACCCGGGCTGATCCGGCTGCGGCTGGCCTACCGGGCCCCCATCGACGGCGAGCGGATGCTCGGCTTCCTGGCCGCCCGGGCCATCCCCGGGGTGGAAGAGGTGCGGGACGGCCGCTACCGGCGGACGATCAACCTGCCGAACGGGAACGGGATCTTGTCGTTGGGCCCGTTCGTGCCCGTCCCGGCCGGGCGCCACGTCGACTGCGAGCTCCAGCTCGAGGACCTGCGCGACCTGACCGCCGCGGTGCAGCGCTGCCGGCGCCTGCTCGACCTGGACGCCGACCCCGAGGCCGTGACCGGCTTCCTGTCGGCCGACCCGGTGCTCGGGCCGCTGGCCCTGGCCCACCCGGGACGGCGGTCGCCCGGCCACGTCGACGGCAGCGAGCTCGCGCTGCGGGCCGTGCTCGGCCAGCAGGTGTCGGTGGCCGCGGCCCGGCGGCTCGGGGCGCGGCTGGTGGGGGCGTGGGGCAAGCCGCTGGAACGTTCGGACGGAACGCTGACGCACTGCTTCCCCACCGCGGAGACGCTGGCCGGCGCCGATCCGGCCGCGCTGCCGATGCCGCGGGCCCGCGCCCTGGCGCTGACCGGGCTGGCCGCCGCGCTCGCCGCCGGCGAGCTGTCGCTGGACCCGGGCGCCGAACGGGACCACGCCGAGGCGGTCCTGCTGGCGCTGCCGGGCATCGGCCCGTGGACCGCCTCCTACATCCGGATGCGCGCACTGTCCGACCCGGACGCGTTCCTGCCGACGGACGTGGGCGTGCTGGAGGCGCTGGCCCGCCTGGGGACGGTACCGGCCAGGACGGGGCCTTCGGCGCGGGCCCGGGCTTTTCGGGATTCTCGGGGCGCGGCGGCGCTGGCTGAGAGCTGGCGGCCGTGGCGCTCCTACGCCGTCCATCACCTGTGGGCCTACCTGGAAGAGAAAGGTCCGTCATGACGAGCCCGTTCGTGGCGCCGGATGTCAGTGCGCCGCGCCTTTCGCACATCGTCGGCTCCCCCATCGGCAGGCTGCTGCTGCTCGGCGACGGGCACGCGCTGACCGGCCTGTGGATGATCGACGCCGAGCGGCACACGTCCCGCCTCAGCGACGGGCTGACA
>Ga0335069_10001300_pt1 | contig 40427 bp, 28 predicted proteins | sample Lox_Sample_11_FD_206714 | JGI IMG/M metagenome (GOLD analysis project Ga0335069, IMG submission 206714) | Soil microbial communities from Loxahatchee National Wildlife Refuge, Florida, United States - Lox_Sample_1.1 | ecosystem: Environmental > Terrestrial > Soil > Wetlands | place: USA...
AAACTCGCTCGTCGTCCCCGTTTTGCCGCCCAGAGGATGATTCAACTGCTTTGCCGCCGCGCCCGTTCCATGATCAGTGACCCCGCGCAGCAGCGTCATCATGGTTCGCGCCGTGCGCTGATCGATGACTTCGTCCACAGCGGAGTTGTCCTGCCACAGCACAATGCCGTCGGCGCTTGACACTTTCCGTATCAGTCGCGGCGTTACGCGAATGCCGTCGTTGGGAAAGACCGCATACGAAGCCACCTGCTCCTGGAGCGTGATCTCAACCGCGCCCAGCGCCACCGGCAGATAAGCCGGAATGTTCGAGGTGACGCCGAATTTGTGCGCCACATCGATGACCTTGTGGATGCCGACGCGCGCCGCCAGCTTGAGCGCGGGAATATTGCGCGACTCGGCAAAGGCTTCTGCCACCGTCATCGCGCCTTTGTAGTCGTTCTCGTAGTTGTGCGGCGTGTAGCCGCCGAAGCTGACCGGACCATCGACAACGATGTCTGCCGGCGTGACTCCGCCTTCGACAGCTGCTGTGTAGACGTAAGGCTTGAAGCTCGAGCCGGTCTGCCGCTCGGCCTGCGTCGCGCGGTTGAACACCGACAGTGCGTAGTCGCGTCCGCCGACCATCGCCAGCACATCGCCGCTGGTATTCTCCATGGCCAGCAACGCGCCCTGCGCGCCGGAATCCTGCTCGAGAGATGCGCGTCGCGTGCCGTTCTGGCTGGCGACGGCTAGTTTCACATAGATGATGTCTCCCGCCTTGACGAGAGCGTCCGCATAACGCTGGCCCGTCCATTGCCAGTCCTGCGGCATCAGGACGATCTCGGAGCCGTCTGCACTTTGGGGACCGATGCGCGCGTGGATTTCCAAAGGGAGCACGCGCGTGACCAGCGCATGGATATAACCGCCGGCCGCCGGCGGCGCTGCCCAATCCGGATGCCTGTAGGCTTCAACGTCTGCGCCTGCCGCGACAATATTCTCCAGCTTGCCGCGCCACCCGTGACGACGCTCGTAGGCAGCTACGCCGTCGACCACAGCCCGATTCGCTACCTCCTGTAGATCCAGATCGAGCGTGGTATCGACGCGCAGGCCGTCTTGGTGCACTTCTTCCGTGCCGAAGTGTTTTTCCAGTTCGCGCCGCACCTCTTCCTGGAACCACGGCGCGACTGAGTTCTCGGGCTGTGCAAGGTGCAGGCCCAGCGGCGCGCTTCGTGCATCTTCGGCCTGCGCATGAGTGATCGCGCCGTCCGACTCCATCTCGCTGATCACCAGGTTGCGGCGATGCAATGCGCGCTCCGGACTGAGGATCGGCGAAAACGCTACCGGCCCTTTGGGCAAACCGGCCAGCAGCGCCGCCTCGGTCAGGTCCAGATCTTTGGCGTGCTTCGAAAAGAAGAACTCCGACGCCGCTTCGAATCCGTATTGGCCGCTGCCGAGGTAGATCTGGTTGCCGTAAAGGGTAAAGATCTGCTCCTTGGTCAAGGCGCGCTCGATCTGAATCGCGAGGTAGGCCTCCTGAACCTTGCGAATCACCGTACGATCGCTCGACAGGAAGAGATTGCGCGCCAGTTGCATGGTGAGTGTCGACGCGCCCTGGGCGCGCCCGTGCGAGCGGATGTCATGCCAGGCAGCGCCTGCCACACGAAAGACGTTGATGCCCCAATGCGATTCGAAGTTCTTGTCTTCGATGGAGATCACTGCCTGCCTGAGAACGGGAGCGAAACCGTCGTAGCCTACGACGATGCGGTGTTCGAGCGCGAAAGATCCGATCACACGGTTCTTGCGGTCGTAGAGATCGGTGGTCGTGGAGGGATGATAGTTCTCCAGCTCGCCGATCTGCGGCAAATTGACGGAATAAACCAGGGTAAGCCCGGCGAGCGAACCGGCAGTCGCGGCGAGAAGAACCAGCACGACCAGCGCAGAGCGGCCGGCGAGCTTGCGGCGCCGCTGCTCCGGCAACGGCTCTGAATCCGATCGGGGCGCGCGGGCCGGCGCGGCGATGCGCAGAACGATGCGTCTCCTGGGGCGCTTTTTGGACGGCGGATTGGCGGAAACAGCCACAGGGATGCGCTCGATCAGCAGACTTGCGCCTTCGAGCGAGAAAATGCCTCTCTCCTAAGGCTAGCACTGGATGGATGCAGAAAATGTGCGCGGCAACATACCCGCACCTCTCAGTGCAGGTGCAGGAACGGTCCGGCAGATTTGGGAAACTCCTCGCGAGGAGTTGCTTGCGCTAGCCGTTCTTTCCTTTGAGCAGGTCGAGAGCACGGTTCAGCTGTTCGTCGCCGTTATTGGCTGGTTCCGGCTCATCGTCATCCTGTGGCGAAGCAACCACTTCAGTAGGCGTGACGGCCTCATCCTCGATCTTCTTGCCCGAAGGATCTTCGTACTTGGCAATGGTCAGCATCAGGGCGGCGCCGTCAGGCAGGTCGATGGTCTTCTGCATCGCCCCCTCACCAAAGGTACGCTCGCCCACCACGTCGCCCCGTTTCAGTCCTTCGATGGCTGCGGCAGTCAACTCCGGCGCGCCATAAGTTCCGCGATTTACCAGGACGGCAACCGGCGCATCAGTCAGGCACTGCGCCGGATCAGCGGTGAAGGTCTGTTGCGGGACCTTTTGCCCTTCCAGCGATGCCAGCGTCCCCTGCTTGATGAAGAGGTTGGCCAGCCGCACTCCCTGGCGCGGGTCATCGCCCGTGGTGTCGCGTAGATCGAGCAGAACCTTCTTTGTCTTGCCGGCCCCTTTGATCTTGGCGGCGATATCGTCAACTCGCGCCGCGGTCAGCACGCCGGGCTTGAGGTAGAGGATGGAGGCATTCTCATAAAACTGCTCGCCTAGCGGCGGAGTGAAGGCAATCGAGCGGGTAATGACGAGCCTGTCCGGGTCGGGCTTGAACGGCCGCACAACAGAGATCGAGACTGTGGTGCCCGGTTTGCCTTCCAGCATGAAACGAATCACGGCCAGAGGCAGGTCGTGCGTCGACTGATCGCCAATCAGATCGATCACATCGCCGTCACGCAGATGTTCCTGATCGGCGGGCGAGCCGGGCAGAACATTCACGATGGTGGCATAGCCGTAGCGTTTGGAGACTGTGATTCCTATCTGCGCGGTCTCGCTGGCGGGGCGATCCCTATAGAGCTTGTACTCGGCGGGTGTCAGATAGCTCGAATCGGGATCGAGCGAATCGAGCAGGCCGTGCAGCGCGCCGTCGGTTACCTCGGGAATGTTCGGCTCGGTGACGTAGTAGTTCTGGATCTTCCGCAGGACCTCGGCGTATACGCGCATCTGCTTGTAAGCAGCATCCTGGTCGTCGCCGGCGTGAACACCGAACCAGCCAAACTCGCCCAACACATATCCGATGCCGAGGGCGCCAAAGATAACGATCGCAACGGCAAAGACAACTCGTTGAAAGATTCGTGACACACACACCACCGTAAGCGGCTCAGAGGGGAAACACCCGCTTCTACACATGATAGACGCAAACCGGCTGCAATGGGCATTGGAGCGCCATAGGTCAGCGGAAGAACCAGATCAACAAAGGGTTTAACCAGGTTGGGCTTGACCGGAGCGATCAGCGCGGAATGGAGAATTGCATCGTCAGCCGGTTCCCGGACGCCAGGCGCTGGTATGCCAGGCTACCGGCGAACTTTCGCATCAAACGGATGCCCTGGCCTCCGAGCGGGATCTGGTCCGCCGACGATAGAGTGGGGAGTTCATCGGGGGAATCGCAAAGTGGATTGAAGGCCGGAGCCTCATCTTCGATGGTGAAGACCAGCTCGCCGGGCCGGGATGCGAATTGAACGGTCACCGGGCGCCCTGGCTGCCCGCAGTAACCATGGCGAATGACGTTAGAAAGCGCCTCTTCAAGACAAAGATGGATGGCAAAACGGGTATCCGCGGGGACAGCATGACCGTCGGCAATCGATTCTGCCCACGGCCAGATCAGCGCCAGATCTTCGAGCCGGCTCTGGATCGTCAGGCTCGGCACGGGTTGGGAAGCCGTTTCTCGAGGCATCGTTAAGCTACCAGTCACAGGAGTCTACTTGAGCGCAGCTAGCGCGGCGGCGAGATCGTGGTAGATAGGCAGCATGGAATCGACGCCGCTGGTCTTCAGCACCGATTCCACCATCTCATTGGCTCCGAAGAGCACCACCTTTCCTCCGCGGCTGCGAACCGCGCGTGCGGGCAGCACGATGGACCGCAGGCCCATCGACCCAAGGAAGGATACCTTTTCGAGGTCGATCAGCAGCCTGGTGGCGCTGCCTGCGGCCACGTTCATCTTCAGATCCACGGCCGCTGCACCGGCGATGTCGAGCCGCCCATCCAGGGCGATTCTGGTCACGCCGTCGGCCAGTTCTTCGGTGGAGATTTGCATTTCGGTTGTCCTTTAACTCCTTGCACTGTCACAGTTCCGGCCGCTGCGGGACCAACTTTCTTGCGGCCGGTACGGGACAAACCGATCCTATCCAAGCATTGTGACAGTTCGGTTACAGACCCTAGAGATCGAAGGGCAGACTTGGAAGCGAGAGAAAGACCTGCATGTTCTTATCCAAGGGCACAGTGATCTTGGCCGGCGACTTGCCATTCTGCAGAATTTCGATCTTCAAGGTCTTCTTTTTCTTCGCCTTGAAATCGTCGCTTATCACATTGGAGTCGAATTCCTGACCTCCGCTCTTGATTGACACGCGAAACTCCTGCACTCCCGCGGGAACATACAGGTTGTCAAGATCGGTCTTATCACCCGTGATGAAGTTGAGATAGGGCTTCTTGTCCATATTGATGCTTACGGGCAAGCCCTTGGGCACCTTGTTCAGTTCGATCTTCAGCTTGGTGCTTGCGTTGGGGTCGAGTTTTCTGGGGTCGAATGTTGTCGAGGCGGTATGGCCTGAGGATGAGTTGGCCGGCGAACTGGAATTTGCGGCCGCCGGAGATGCCGCTGTCGGTGCTGCCGAGGCAATGCCCGTGCCTGGAGGGGCCGTGCCGTGCGCCGACGATTGCATAGGCATCGGCTTGGACTTCGCGGTCTTGGCAGCGCTGACGGGTGCGGTGGAAGGGGTTGGGCTGGTTTGGGCAGGCGGAGTGGACGGCGCAGGCGTGACGGCCGGCTTTGGAACCTCGCCGGGAGGCGACGCCGAATTGGGGCTCGTCGATTCGGGCTGGGGAACTGGCGGTGGTGGTTGATCGGCGGCAGCCGGAGTTGTTGAGAGCGGGGGAACACTCACTATCGCTGTCGGCTGTTGCGCCGTATGTTGAGCGGAGGCGGAGTTCTTGTCACCGGCGCTATGAGCGGTTCTGAGAAAGTGTTGAAAGATGAACCAAGCGCTGGCGCCCGCCGTCCCAACGCCAACCACCGCTAGCAGAACGATTGCGAAGATTGTCTCAACGGGGACGGGCTTCGATTTGGGCTTGACGGGTGAGGCCGATGCGCTGGGCGAGGCGACACTCGAGGAGGTAACTGCGGGCTGAACGGTCGACGCAGCCGCAGCCGCCCGCCCCGGTCCCAGCGTCGCATCAGCATCTACCGGGGTCGGCGGGGACGATGGTCCCTGCGCGGCCGCTGCGCTTCTGCGGATTGCAGCCAGTTCCTGCGCCAGATCCTCTCCGGTCTGAAAGCGGTCGGCCGGACTCTTGGCGAGGCACTTGAGAATGGCGGCCTCAAGCCGGGCCGCGATTGCGGGATTGAGCTTTGAGGGCGGAATGGGCTCGGTATAGACGACCTTGTAGGAGACGGCCGTCATGGTTTCACCGGCGAACGGCTGTTCGCCGGTGGCGAGCGAATAGAGAATAACGCCCAGAGAGAACAGGTCGGCGCGGCCGTCGACGGGCTGCCCGGTGAATTGCTCGGGCGGCATGAACGAAGGCGTTCCAAGCAACTGTCCCGCTGTCGTGATCTCGCTGGAGGCCAGCTTGGCGATGCCGAAGTCGGTGACTCGCGGACGCTCGATGCCATAGACTTCCCGCGAAGTGAGCAGAATGTTGGCCGGCTTGATGTCGCGGTGAATCACGCCCTGGCGGTGGGCATAGCCGAGAGCTTCGGCGATCTGCTGGCAGATTTCGCACACACGCTGCAGCGGAAACCGCTCACTCTTCTTGATGGCATCGCCGAGGGTTCTTCCTTCGACGAACTCCATCACCAGGAACGGCGCACCGTCCTGATCGCCCACGTCAAAGACGGGAACGATGCCCGGGTGGGTGAGCACGCCCGATGCCCGAGCTTCGCGAAAGAAGCGTGCCCGGTACTCTTCGGCCTGGTCCCCGGCGAGCGCTGCAGAATGGATGGTCTTGAGAGCGACGGTGCGGCCGACCACCGGGTCGCGCGCCTTGAAAACACTGCCCATTGCCCCGCGCCCGACCTCGGCGACGATCTCATACCTTCCAATCCGTTCGGGGACGGCCATGGAGTGGATTGTATCAATCCGAAAAGCGGTGATTAGCAGCCCATGAAAGGCGGTCGGCGGAGACTGTGCGGTGAGGGGCAAAAGCTACTGCCGCAGATGATCTTTATTTGTGGCTAGCGCTGCTGCGCTCCTGGAGCTTTGCGGTGTCCTCAACGCACCGATCAGTGTTCGCCGATCACGGTTATCTCGGCGCGCGGTAGCGCACTACGAGAAGCGTTATATCGTCTGACTGGTGCGCTCCGCGTGCAAAATCTGTTACCGAATCGAGCACCGAGCGTTGCAGCGCGTCGATCGCGACTCCATCTTTGCCCTCCAGCGCGCGGGAAAGTCCGCCAACCTCAAAAAGCTCGTGTTCGAGGTTCTCCGCTTCGGTCACGCCGTCGCTGAAAAGCACCAGCGTATCATCGGGCTCGAGTTGCACCCGCGCCAAAGTGAACTCCGCCTCGGGCAGAAGGCCAACCGGGAAAGATCCTTCTGTGTAGAGTTCGCTCACCGTGCCGTTGCGCAGCAATAAGGGCGAAGGATGGCCGGCCTTGATGTATTCAAGCTCGCCATCGCTTCCGACAATGCCCATGAACATGGTCGCGTAGCGCCCGATTTGAGAATGAGTGCAGAGGAGACGATTGAAGTGATGGATGACTTTCAGCGGATCTGCGCCCATGCTCAGACCCGACAGAGCCCCTTGGATCATGGTGGTGACTAGCGCCGCGCCCAGCCCTTTTCCGCTGACATCGGCGATCAGGATCGCGGTGCGGTCGTCGCTCACCGGCACTACGTCGAAATAATCGCCGCCCACTTCGTGACAGGGATTGTGCACGCCGGTGACCGCAAGGTGGGGATAGTCATTCAACCCATGCGGGACGAGAGCCTGCTGGATGGTACGGGCTATCGAGAGCTCCTGCTCGAGCCTGTGTCGCTCGCGTTCGCGCTCTACCAGTCGGGCATTGTCGATGATGCTGGCGGCCTGCACTGCGAGCGCGTCGAGAATCTGCCTGTCAATCGCTGTAAACGCGGCGATGCGGCGCGAGTCGAGATAGATCACGCCCAACAGGTCGCCGCGGTGAACGGGCGCGCCGGTGTCTGTTGTTCCACGCGATGTGGAGTAAAGAGGAATGGCGACCACCGCCCGCAACCCTTGCACGACGATGCTTTCGGCGGCCTTCAAGTCGAGGCCCGCCAGGTTCAAATCCTCGGTAATCACGCTCGCTTGAGTGCGGATTGCCTGATTCAACGCGGTCTGGCTGGGATTGAGAGCCTGCAGTGGCAAGCTGTCGCCTTTGTTGCCGCGCGCCAGCCTTACGTGCAGGGCGCCTTCCTCGCCGCTCTCGAGCAGCAGCCCTCGGTCCGCGTGGGTAATGTTGATGGCGTGATCGAGCATGGTGCTCAAGACTTCGTCGAGCGGCAGATCGGAGTGGAGGAGAGACGTTGCTTCGAGCAGCAGGTTAAGCTTGCCTAATCCAACAGGCGCAGTGGCTCCCACGAAGTCGGAGAGCGTGCCGATGCGCGTGAGGAGGTTGGCTACGGAACTTGGCTGCGACGGTGGAGGCGAATCGGTATGGACGACGATTTCGTAACAGCCGTCGACACCGAAGGTGATCTGGTCGCCGTCACGCAGCCTATGGCGCTCGACTTTAGCGCCGTTTACGAAAAGCCCATAGCGGTTCCCACGGTCTTCGAGGACGTAACCCGAACCTTCTGCCACCAGTGCCGCGCACTTGCGCGAGATGCGTCCATCGGCCAGCTGCAAGTGGTTATCGCTCTCGCCGCCACGGCCGATGTAGAACGGCGACTGCGTGACCGTCACACGCTGGTGAGACTTGTCGGGGGCAACGATTTCCAACACCATTTCAAGCTGTACAGGGGTTTCAGGCATGGCATCCGGCGTGCGCAAATTGTAACACCCGGCATTATGAACGCGACGAATGGAAGCTACATGGTGGGGCCAGCCGGTATTCTTTGGCCATGCGGCAGAGCGGCCTGGAGTTCGCGGGCGTAGAAGGAGTTTTTCCCGCCGCATGAGCCCAAGAGGAGATCCGATGGCAAATTCGCCGACGCTATGGCCTGAACTCGACTGGAAGGCGTGGCAAGATACGGCCGAGACCCTGCACATGATGACGCAAATCGTCGGCAAGACACGGCTGGCCTTGGAGCCGCTGAGAAACCATTGGTGGAACGTGCCGCTTTACGTCAGCGCGCGTGGTCTTACGACTTCGGCGATGCCCCTGCCCAACGGCGGTCTGCTCGATGTTGAATTTGACTTTGTTGGCAAGAAGTTGGTCTTTCGCGTCAGCAGTGGACAAATGGAGTCTCTGGCGCTCGAGCCGAAAACGGTGGCGGAGTTCTTCGAGGAATACAAGAAGACGCTGGCCAAACTCGGCATCACGGTCAGGATTTGGCAGATGCCGGTCGAGGTGCAACACCCGATCCGCTTTGACGAGGACACGACACACAAGAGTTACGATGCCGATGCGGCACTGCGGTTCTGGCAGGCTCTTATCCAGGCCGACATCCAATTCAAGCGCTTCTCGATGGACTTCTATGGGAAGATCAGCCCGATTCATTTCTTCTGGGGATCGTTCGATCTGGCGGTGACGCGCTTTAACGGCCGCAAGGCTCCGCCCCGGCCGGGAGCCGATCGCATTCAGGCCGAAGCCTACTCGCACGAGTGTATCAGCGCCGGATTCTGGCCGGGCAACGGCGGCTACGGCAAGGCGGCATTCTACGCATACGCGGCCCCTGCGCCGCCTGGCCTGGCCGCGCGCAACATACGAGGCCCAGGACGGTTCGACCAGGCTTTGGGCGAGTTCGTTCTGGACTACGATGAAGTGCGCCGCGCTGCGGATCCTGAACAAACGGTCCTGGATTTTCTGAATGACACTTACAGCGCGGCTGCGGATGAATGCGGATGGGACCGCGCCGCGCTCGACCGTCACGACCTGGTGAAACAGGGCTAACCGGAACCTCGCTGGCTCTCAGCGCGGGTCACTCTCGACGACAGGTGCATCCGGTCAAAACTCGACAGGTAGCGTGTGCAGCATGCGGGAGTTTGGTTTGTGTCGGTCCCAGACAGCTTTCTCGCTGGCGAGCCGTATGTTGGGCAGACGCTCGAAGATGGCGGTGAAAACCTCCTGGGCTTCGGTCCGCGCCAATCCAGCGCCAAGACAGAAGTGAATCCCCATGCCGAATGCGATGTGTCTGTTGTTTTGGCGCTCGATGTTGAAAGTGTCAGGATCGGTGAAGTACTCGGGATCGCGATTGGCGGCGTTCAACATCTGGAACGCAACCTGCCCCTTCAGCAGCTTTTTTCCTCCGAGTTCGGTGTCGTCTTTGATGACGCGCGGCTGGCGTGCGACCGGGCTTTCGTAACGCAGCATCTCCTCGATTGCTGATGCGAGAAGCGCGGGATTCTCGCGCAGCTTCTGCCATTGTTCAGGGTGGTTGAGGACGGTGTAGAGCCCGTTGCCGATGAGCGACGTCGTCGTTTCGTGCCCAGCGCCCATGATCGTGACGCAGGTGTAGACCAATTCCTGCTCAGTCAGGCGGTTTCCTTCGGCTTCAGCTGCGACCAACTGGCTGATCACATCGTCGGCAGGGTTGCGCCGTTTCTCGTTGACCAGATTGCTGAGGAAGGAGCGCATAGCCAGCAATGCGGCCTGCGAGCGCTCAAGCAAAGCGACGGGAGGGCGATTGACTCCCTGAAAGAGCAGAATCTCGTCGGCCCAATGTTTGATCTCATCCTGGCGTTTATCAGGAAGGCCCATGATAGTTCCCAGGACACTGAAGGGTAGGGGATAGGCCAGATCGCGGATCACGTCCATCTGGCCGCGTGGCTTGACGGAGTCAATCACATCGTTGACGATCTTCCTGATCTTCGGACGCATGGCTTCGACGTTGGTCGCGCTGAACGGCTTTGCCATCAGCGTGCGCAGCCGGGTGTGAACGGGAGGGTCAGACTGCAGGAGGCTCTGCTGGCGGTAGTGGTTTTCAAACGGCGCCAACTTCTGCCGATCCTCGGGCGCCAAATACTCGACCGTCTTGGCGAACCTGCCGTAGTTGGAGAAATGAGCGACGTCGCGGAAGGTAGGGATAATGTCGCTATAACGCGTGACAATCCAGCCGCCGATGGATTCGCTCCAATAGACTGGGTCTTCCTTCTGCAGTTGGCGGAGGAGTGGATAGGGGTCGTCGAGAAACTCGTTGGAGATTAGCTTTTCATCGATCTGATTCAAAGAAGCAGCCGGCATGGACGACTCCAGAAGGATTGGGAAATAGAGAACACCTGGGAGCTGAGGCACAGCGAGCCGCAACCCAATAAAAGTGTGCGAGGTCTGCCGAGGCGCCCCTTTGGATATTTAAGGTTCAGTATAGGGGAGCTGTCAACTGGATTCTGTCGATTGTATACAGAATCCAGTTCGACTATACTCGATCATGAAAAGCGCGCCCGCTGGACTGGAACCCCGGGGTCGCGCGCGCGCCATCGCCAGTAAAGGACGATTCTAGCGGGTGATCAAGGCAGGTAAGTGCTAGGGATGCACAGACTCCGGACCTCGTGTAACCGTGGGCTCAACCGCGTTTCGCTCCGTCGGCGACTCGGCCACAAGCTCCAGATGAAGTCCCGATCCGTTGCCAATCACCTGACCAGAGGCGGTTTCGAGGGGCACCTGAGAACTGTGCTTGAACATAATCTCGCGAATCTCGCGGGCATTCGAAATCGAACGGGTCTCGGCACGTTGCAGGTCCCCGCTTCGCAGGGTTTCCAGCAGGCTCCCGTGGATCTGGACCCAGAAATCGCGCTGCAGGTAGTCATGAGCCTCGTTTACGTAAAGCACGCAAGGCAGCATGAGGCGCTCCATCAATTCGACCAGCCGACGATTGCCCGACGCGCGAGCCATGATCAGATGGAAATCGCAATCTCGCTGGATTTGCCGGCGATCTGCCTCAAGCCCTTCATCCGTAGCCTGTTTTGCTTCCTCAACGATCTTCTCGAGTTGAGCAAAATCATCTTCGGTGAGGTGGCCGAAGCTCGATTGAACAGCGAGAAGATTCAGAGCATCGATCAGGGCAAGAACTTCGGCATGATCCTGGTTTGTCCAGGTGCGGACGTAGAGACCGCGAGGCGGACGGCGCTCCACAACTCCAAGTTGCTCAAGGCGGTGAAGAGCATCGCGGACAGGTGCGCGGCTTACCTCGAATCGGCGAGCGAGGTCTTCTTCACTCAAGCGCTGGTCGGGGACGAATTCGCCCGTTTTTACTCCATCGAGAATCTTGAGAACAACCCAATCGGTGAGTGCACGATAGACGGGTTTCGAAGAAAGTCCAGAGGCTTCGTAGAGCAAGCTTAGTAACATGTCAGTCGACAGTATACCATCCCGGCTAGTGAAATTCCATTGGTTGGAAAAGCTCCCCGGGCTACAAGTTAGCAATTCCAAAAGACCTTTAAGGGAGGAAGTATGTCAGGAAGATTAAGCGGCAAAATTGCCGTCATCACCGGGGGCGCATCGGGTATCGGGCGGGCGTCCTGCCTTCGCATTGCCAGCGAGGGATGTCACGTTGCGGTGATCGATATCGATGGGAAGGGCGCTGAGAGTGTCGCGGCGGAGTGCGCTGAGAGCGGTGTGGAGACGCTGCCGCTGAAGGCGGACGTTTCGGACGAGAAGGACATTGAATCGGCCGTCGCGAAGGTACTGGTGCGGTTCAAGAAGCTGGATTATCTCGTCTCGAATGCCGGCATCGAAGGCGCGATGAAGGATTTTGGAGAAACCACGGCTGCGGAATGGGACCGGGTAATCGCCGTGAACGTGCGAGGCGCGTTTTTGACCGTGCGAGCATGTTTGCCCACATTCCGTGCCCAGAAGTCGGGCGCAATCGTCCTGACGGCTTCGAATTATGGCTTCGTGGCGACACCGCACACAACGGTGTATTGCACGTCGAAGGGCGCGGTTAACGCACTGGGGCGGGCGCTGGCAGTGGAACTTGTTCCAGATAACATCCGCGTGAATTGCATCTGCCCGGGAAACGTCGACACTCCGATGTACGACCGGGCTCTCGCCATGCAGGTAGCCGATCCGGCAACGGTCAAAGCGGGGATGGGCCGGATGGCGAAGCCGGAAGAGATCGCCAGCGTCATCGCGTTTCTGCTGTCGGAGGACGCGTCGTATATGACGGGCGCACAAGTGATGATCGACTACGGAGAAACCAGCCGGCCGGGGCCTGTGTGGCCGAGCCCGAGCTGGTGAAGCCGGAACGAGTGACGAACGAGGATGCGATCCTCAGCCCCGACTCAATTCCGAGTTCTAGCGGAATCACCAGGGATTGGCGTTGGCGAGGATACCAAGCCGCATGGCGTATTGTTTCCAATCATTAGGTGCTGCGGCGCGGGATCTCGAAGCGGTTTTGCTAGCTGCGCAGCTTGTCCGCCCGCGGAAAAATTGTGAGGCGCAATTTCGCACAACCGTAAGGAACCAGCGTGACAGTTTCTGATTCTTCTCTGAGCCGGATGCTTGAGTTCGCCGTTGTGGGGAGCTGTGGCGTAAAAGCAAAATCGCCTTTGCGCGACCAGCTTGGGTCATCGTATTTGGTATCGTATGGCTTCTGGACGAGCCCGGGATCGTCGATGCCGCCTTCAAGGATGATTTCGCTGGGGCGATCCAGATCCCAACCGATGACGCGCCGCGCCGGAACCTGGAGCTGAATCGGCGCGGCGCTCGCACTCCACGGCGATCGTTCCGGCCACTCGTTCTGGATGACGCGGATAGCGCCGGAGGTGTTCTTTGCGTCGATATCGAGGGCGTAGTTCCAGGGGCTCTTTGGATGGACATCATGTCCCAGCAGGCCTGGATAGCGCCAGTTGAGGTTATAGACTCCCAAAAGCTTGACTGCCGACTCCGACAGCTCCACCGGTGACTGCCAGTCCTCGTCGATCTTGAGAGAGTAGACGAGCGGGCCGCGCTCGATAGCGATTCCGTCAAAGGGCCAGTCAGTGGTTTTGATTTCCTGCGGAAGAATAACGACGATCTCGTCGCCGTCGTGAAACTTTCGATTGATCCTGACAAAGCTCCCGGCCAGCAACTCCTGGTCGAGCGGTTGTTTGTTGAGAAACACGCTCGCGTTGCTGCACCAGCCGGGGATTCGCGCCGTAAAGGCGAACTCGCACGCTTCTCTCATGTTCATCGTGAAGACAATGCGGTCCGAGAAGGGATAGCGGGTTGTCTCGGTAATGGTGACTTCCTGTTGTTGCCTGCCTACGCGATACCTGACCTGCGACGGCGCGTAAAGTGCGGCAACCAGTCCGTTATCTTTGTCCTTCATCCAGAGCCGCGAGGCAAAATTGGGCATGATGCGATTGACATTGCCCGAGCAGCACGCGGCGATGTGGGCGGTAGCGTAAGCCATGGTTCGGTCGCCGCGGAAGTAAACGTTGTGGTTGCTGTTGTGGGCAGCAATCACCTGATTGGGGCAGGAGAAGTACTGCAGCGCGGTGAAATCCTCGGTCACGGCGCCGGGTGCGGCATTGAAGCAGGCGCGCTCGATCTTGTCGGCGTAATCGGCTTTGCCGGTGGCCATCAGCAAATAGCCGACAGTCCAGGTGTAATCGGCGATATCGCAGGTCTCGTGCGACTCGAGCGGAGTGATCGCGCGGGTCTCCTCGCTGGAACTGTTCACCCCGTCGACAAGCATATGGAATGCGTCGAGCTTCCGGTATGCCTGAACCGAGACGTTGAGCAAGTCTTCTTTGCCGGTCTGCATGTACAGCATGGCGCCGAGCTTTGCCATCTCGTTGTAGCTAACGCCATGCGCGTCGCTCGGCTGGCCATCGCAGTACATGGCAGGGGAAACGCCATTGATCTTCTGGGAGCCTTCGAATTTACGGTAGACGTCGTGGGCGAGATTCAGGAGCGCCGGATCTCTTTCGCGCTCGTACGTCCAGAGGATGGCTTCGATGCCGCAAGCTTCACGGCCATTGGTGTAGGGATAAGGCGAAGAGAGGAGATGCCGCTTGATCGCTGAAGGGATGCGTCGATCGCCGGTTGCGGACCAGTGAGCGAAGAGGGCGCGGAAGAAGACAACATGCGGCCACCGTGATTTCTTCTTCAGGATCAGCGGGCCGAGGTAGCCGTCGCGATCGGGATGGTCGAGGACATAGTTTGTGTGGCGAGTCGCCCTGGCGACCAGCTTGTCATCTTCGACCAAATAACCGCAGCGAAGCATTCCGTCGATCCAATAGCCGGTCTGCTCGTAGGTGTAGGGATTGTGGCGGGCATCGGAAATCTCCGGCGCGGCCCATCCGTCCGTGTCGAACGGGAAGCCTCCGGTTTTGTCCAGGTTTCCTGTGATGCCGTCGCGCTGCTTTTCGAGATATGCTTTAAGCCAACCCTGGGGCTTGATCGAGCGAATGGGAAGTTCGCTGAATTGCGCGAAGGGGGAATGCGGCGCGAGATTGGAGCTTTTTCCAGACTGGGAAAGTGGCGTGTCCGCCTGGCTTTTGGGAACGGCTTCGCCGGCGCTTGCCAGAGCCGGTAAAGCGAGAAGCGAAGTGCTGCCGGCGATCGCATTCAAGATGAATCCGCGGCGCGAAAAGTCGTTGGTTGCCATAAATGCCCCTGCTTTTGAATGAATCTGTATCGTTCAGCTCATCTGGATCGTTCCATTGAGCCGTATGTCTGCGGACGAAGAGCCGATCAACAGGTCTACGGCGCCGCTGACGGGCTTGAAGGTCCGGTTTTTTTCATCCCAGAAGCGGAGCGCGCGCTCCGAGTGAGACAACCCGAATCGGACAGTCTTAGTCTCGCCGGGTTGGAGATGAATGCGTTCGAAATTCACGAGCTGCTTGAGCGGCAATGCGACGTGACTCGATTCGCTCGCAGCGTGAACGTAGAGTTGCACGACCTCGTCTCCGGCGCGGTTACCCGTATTGGTCACGCTCAGACTCGCGGTAACGTTTTCGCCCGGGCCCAGGGTTCCCGCGCTGAGCTGAAGTGCCTTGTATTGGAAGGTCGTGTAGCTGAGGCCGTGACCGAAGGGATAAAGCGGCTTTCCTTTGAAATACATGTAGGTGCGGCCGCTCATCAGCTTGTAGTCGTGAAAGTCGGGCAAGTCGCCGGCTTTGGCATACCAGGTTGTGCCCAGCTTTCCTCCGGGGTTGTACTCGCCGAAGAGCACCTCAGCAAGCGCGTGGCCCTGCTGCTGCCCAAGGAATAGACCGCCTACAATGGCCTTAAGTTTTTCCTGCTGGTCCCAGTTAACAGCCACAGGGCAGTTTGATGAGATGACGACAACCGTTCGTGGATTTGCCGCATAGACGGCACTGATCAGTTCGCCCTGCGCACCCGGAAGACCGATCGATTTCCGGTCAAGACCTTCGACACTGACCTGTTCGTCGGCTCCGACAAAGACGAGAGCCACGTCTGCGGTTCCCGCGGCAGTTGTCGCCTTTGCGAATTCTGCCGGATCGCGGTCGCCGACAACGGTACACCCTCGCGCGTGGGTGACTTCAATCGGGCCGCTCGACTCCAATTCAATCGGCGAAGCCGGCGTCAACTCGAATGACTGAATGCCGAACAAGGGGCCGGGCTCGCCAAGGAAAAGCAGGTAGACAGTGTGCACGCCACTGACGGCAGCGATCGGAGCAGAGACATCGGTCCATTTCTGGAAATCGCCGGTACTTGGAATCTTGATCTGGCACAGGACAGGTCCGCCGAGATCATCAAGGCGCACTTCCATCGTGGCGACATCCGATTTGCTTGCTACTCGGGCATGGAATTCGGTTGCTCCGGTAAATTGAACTCCACGATATGCAGCCCAGGCTTTTATTCTGCCGGCAATCTTGACCCAGTTCTGACCCCACCAGCCCTGCGTGCCGTCTGTATCGTAGCTGAGGTCGTGCCCGCCCTCTTTGCAGGCCTCCAACTGCAGCGGCCCGTCATATTTTGCATAGTCGTTCGCGAGCTTGTTGTAAGAAGGCGGAGTGGGAAGACCCAAAAGATCCCGGATGCCACGCAACGGAGAAAGAAGGTTGAGCGAAGAGCCGCAGTAGTCTCCGAGGTTGCACACGTCGGCCATAGGACCGATGACGGCAATCTTCTTGATCTTCGTGCGGTCGAGGGGCAGGAGATTTTCGTTGTTGCGGAACAGAACGATGGATTGCCGCGCAGCTTCGAGCGCGAGTTCGCGATGAGCCTCGCTCTCGAGGCATGAGATCGGGATCTTGCTGTAGGGGTTCTGCTCGGGGGGATCGTACATACCCAATAACACGCGGCCCGTAAACGACCGGATCGCCGACTGATCGATTGCCGATTCGCTGATCAGCATCTGATCAGCAGCCTTTGCCAGATAATCCTGGAAGGTGGTGCCGCAGTTGATATCGCATCCGGCGTCGATGGCCAAAGCGGCAGCCTCTTCCATCGTTGGAACAAATTTGTGGGTCTTGCAGATATCTTCGACGGCGTCGCAATCGGAGACTACGTAACCCTGGAATCCCCAAAGATCGCGGAGAATGTCGGTCAAGAGAAAGCGGCTGCACGAAGTGGGAACCCCGTTGAGCGAGTTGTAGGAACTCATCACGGTAAAGACGCGTCCTTGCTTCACGACGGTCTCAAAGACGCGCGCGTAGTACTCCCAGAAGCTTCGCGGATCGACGACGGCGGAGACGGTGTGCCGGTCTGAGTCGGTCTCGTTGGCAATGTAGTGCTTGGCGCATGCAATGGTTTTGAGGTAGTGGGGGTCGTCGCCCTGCATTCCTGCCACGGTAGCGATTGCCATCTGCTCCACGAGATAGGGATCTTCGCTGTAGTTCTCTCCTATGCGGCCCCAGCGCGGATCTCGGGTGCCCATATTGATGGTTGCCGGTGAGAACATCGCAAGGTCCATTCCGTTTTTCTTATGCCATGCCCAGGCTTCATCGGAGACAACGCTGAATACCCGATGAATGAGGGAGCGGTTCCAGGTGCAGCCGAGCGCAAGAGGAATCGGGAAACAGGTTACGGGACCTCTGCCGTTCAGGCCGTGGAGAGCCTCATTGGCGTAGTAATTGAAGGTCGGCAATCCGACGCGGTCGATTCCCGGAGCGTAACAGCCGAGCTGAGAGATTTTCTCGGTAAAGGTGAGCTTGGCGACGATCTCCGCCGCGAGGCGTTTGGCTTCTTCAAACCGCTGTGGAGTAATGCCCCCCGGGAGTGGATGGGTCTCTTCACCCACCGCGAGGGGAGCAAGAACTACATTGATGACGGCGCCGTGCGCGTCTTCGCCTTCAGTAAGAACCCAAGCGGTACCGGCAGCCGCAGTGAGCGAGAGAAAATTTCGCCTAGTAATGCATTTCTTGCAACCAACAGTACACGCGCCCATAAGAAATCTCACTTGTTTGGGATTGGTTTGGAATCAGCTCGAGTCGGGTCAGCGTGGTTAGCCCATTTTCTCCAGAGCACCGGATCAGCCAGAAGTTTTATAAAAACGCCACCGACCACCGACCGTGCCTGAAAGTCGACTTTATGAGGCGAGACCGTGTCATAGAAGTCGGTCATCGGCACACGGTCGGCTGTCTCGTTGAGAAACAGAAAGACTGGATGCACGAGAGTCTGAAAGTCGGAGGGCGTACGGGCAAGTGTTGCAGACCAAAGAGTCCAATCGAGCTTCGTGTAGGTGGCGCGATTGTCCAGCGGTAATCCGTACCGATTCAAATGACTCTCATAAAAAGTAACTTCACTCTCCGCTACCTGCGGCGGGAACAAATGCAGTCCAAGAATGTTGTCCCAGACGAGGTTGTACTTCTGGCTCCAGGTACCGGGCTTGTCGAAGGCCAAGCGGTAGTGGTCCTTGTCCTGAGCCATCTGAACCCACTTCACGGCCATGGATTGCGCGGCCGTTTGGAATTTCGTGGCAGCGTTGTGGTCGCCCAGCATCTCGGCCATCTGAGAGTAGGCGGCTAAGGCCTCAATCGCCTTTAGGGAAAGATTGGAGTTGTGCGCGAGACGGCCAGTGAAGTCGTCTGTACAAAGCTGGTCCTCAGGATCGAGGCCTTTGTCGAGAAGATAGCCGGCCCATCCGGTGAAGACCGGCCAGTAACGACGGGCAAAACCGGCATTGTTCTCGGCGCGCGCGGTGGCTGCGGCCATCAGCAGGAGATTCGCGGACTCCTCGATCGGCATCTGTTCCCCCTGGCCGCCTTCGGCGATCGCGCCGTTCGCCAGAGGATAAAAGCCTAGGTCGTGGGGAGCGAAAGGAAACGTCCATCGAGCACTGGAGGCATAGCGCAACACTGGTTCCATCTGCGCTTCCACCAGCTTCGGATTGAGTAGCAGGAACATCGGGGCGGACGGATAGAGAACATCGACGGTGGAGATGTTCCCGTCGCTAAAGTTCTCTTTGGGCATGAAGAACGCGACGCCATCGGCATCCTCGACGAGCTTGTGGGCGCCGATCGCCTGGCGGAAGGCGAGCGCTGCGATTGCCGCGTACTCTGAACCGCCCGACTGCACCAGGTCGTGAACCAGGTCTTCATCGTACTGAGCGGCTTGTTGCGCCAAGGCCGTATAGTCACGTTCCGCGCCCTGCAGCAATTGACCGAAGTTAGAAAACTCCTTGTGCCAGTACGGTCGCAGCTTCTGTTGCATGTACTCGATTGAGTACATGTCGTCGTACCCCAGAAGGACATGACGAGACACCGTCTTTGAGCCAACCGTGCCGAAAGGCAAGACGAGGTTCAGCGATGGCGCGGGCGGATTATAGCTCTCCGGCGCTCGTGGCTGATCCAGATCATCTTCTTGCGGGATCCGACCAGTGTTCAGGAAACTTTGAAGATAGCTACGATTGCCGGCGGCCAGTTCAGACCTTCCTTCCGCTGCGGGGACCGCTATGTAGAAGTACCCCCAGTTAATGCGCAGGTCGTCTCCGAACTGTTCGAGCACCGGTTGCCTGGTAGTGCCGAGACGAAGAAGGTGCAGGCCCTCGATCTCAGCGCGCGACCAGACGACGGGCTCATATGGATAGTTGGTGGCGATATCTCCGCTGGCATCGAGGTAGAGGGTGACATCGTGCTGGCTCCCATCGCGCGATTTCACATCCCAAGTGAGGTACGTAACAGGTCTGGCCAGAATACGTATGTCATGCGGAAATGCGGGCGTTAGAAACGTGATTGTCAATTCGACCTGTGGACATTGCAGCACGACGATGGTTCGCGTTGGTGTGATCTGGCGGCCAGTTTCCTCCATCGCCAGAACACCATCTCTTCCGTACCCGTAACCGAGAAACCTGTGGTTGGTTTGGTCCACTCGCACCATGCCATTCAAAGGCTGGGGATGGTCGACATCGAGGTCGCCCGCGACCCAACGAGGCGTGGCGCTCCAGTGGCTGGTAGGCGCCTCTGTAAGCCGGTCTGCCGCAGACCAGATGCTGAAGTATGGGTCGTGGACCACCAACGGAGTCGCCGGGGCGCGCAGGGGCGCCGCTGAATTCTGCTGGGCGAGCGAAGATGAAACTCCGCACAAGCAAGCGAAGGCTACGCAAACACTGGATATCGATCTCTTCATACTCTTCCCTCCGTGGCTTCGATTGCAGGGTCCAGGGTCTTCTCCGCTGTCGGTCTGCCTACGCGACGTCTCAACTTGAATTTCGCAACGACACGACTTGACCATTGCGCACCACGAGTCGGGGATTGAGCAGAACTTCGGGATCAGAGAGCGGGTTGTGATCGTAGGCCACAAAATCGGCGAGGCCGTGAACGCCGATGGAGGGCGAAGTGATCAGGTGGGCGTGAGAATCGACGAGCCCGGGAAGAACAAAGGATCCATCGGCGCTCGACTGCACCCCGTTGCGCGCGCGACGGAATTGAATGCGGCCATCTTCAACGAAGAGATCGTCACCGGACCGGTCGGCGAAGAGAACGTGCGCATTGCGAAGCAGGATTGCCATGGCAGATCAAAAGAGGGCGTCAGCACCCGAAAACAGATATCGATCGAACAGACCGAACTTGCGCGACGTTAGAAGAAGGCGGACTTCCGTGATGCAATTGACGTCGTGCGAAAAAAGCGCACTTAGAGTCTCGCGGGCATCCACAGGGATGCGCATCTGGACCGGATTTGATTGCTCTGCCGCGTAAGTTTCGAGCGCGGCAGAGATTGCGGACGGCAAGAGCTCCGGCCGCTCGGTTGCCACCGGGCCGATTGCACCATCGCGGTCGATATAGGCGTAGCCGACAACGCGGTCTCTCTCGTATGCCAGGTAAGGGACAATGCTGGGAACCGTAGCCCAGCACGCATGATCTTCCGGACGGATTTCTCCGAGGACGATGCGGTCGATGGAATCGAACGATTTCTGGGCGTCCGCGTGGTGCGCAGGGCGAAGAACGATTCCTTTCATGCCGAGCGAACGGGGAGAGCCTTGCAGCTGAATGATCGAAGTTTGCGGAACGAGGCCGAAACGGAAGTACATTCCCGTTGAAACGGGGTTGGCAGAATCGCTGGTGGTGAGGAGGGTCGGGCTGTCTCCTGGGGGGAGCCCCCCCAGACAGCGACGAACCAGTTCCGTTCCCACGCCCTGCCCCTGGAACTCAGGCAGGACGTGCAAGGCAGCTAAATACCACAATGTGCGACGGCGTGTGGCGAGGCCAAAGGCACCGATCTTGCCCCCGAAGTCGGCAACCCAAAAGCGGTCGGGGTCGTAGCGAAGAGCGTTTGAGCGCACAGCGATGGCGCGCGTGGGGAGGGTATGTTTTTCGAGGTCGTCCTGCCGGCCAAGGTTGCGATTAAGGTGCTCGTTCGCAACTACATATATATGATAGGTGTCAGGCACGTCAGCAGCATTCGCCAGCCGGAACTCCGGGCTTGGCCGGGAATCTGAACCGGAAGGTTTTTCGACGATTCCAGGCGGCTGCATAGTGGAACTTTACCATTCGAGTCTGTATACAATAGACAATTCTACAACGCGATACAGGGTGGTTGTCCATTATTAGTATTCTGTATACAATCGACAAGCAAGATCGAAGCTCGAGTTGAGCACCTCGAATGTGGGGATGCGACGGGGAGCCGGGAAACTGGGTAAATCTGTCGGAGTGCTAGAACTCGACGAAAGGGGCTTGGATGAATAACAAGGTCTTTGGCGGCATTATTCCTCCGCTAATCACTCCGCTAACGCACGAGGGTGAAGTCGATGTCGCTTCGTTGAAGCGGCTGACTCGTTATACCGTTGACGGCGGGGTCGACGGTCTTTGGGTTCTGGGTGCCACTGGGCAGTTTCATACGTTAACTGAGCGGCAGAGGAGCCTGGTCACAGACACGGTGATTCAGGAAGTGAACGGGAAGGTCCCCGTCCTGATTGGCTCCATCGATTCGAGCCCCGAGCGTTGCATCGAGCGCGCAAAACTGGCGAAGAGATCGGGTGCCGACGCGATTTTTGCCACCACTCCGATCTACGACAAAGTGACCCAGGTGGAAGTCTTCACACATTTTCGCCGCATTCGCGAGTCCATCGATCTGCCGCTTCTCGCGTACGATGCATCATATGCGACGCAGACTCCGATGGAGATTGCAACGGTTGTTGAGCTCGCCGAAGAGGGCACCTTGGTTGGAATCAAGGATTCAGCCGACTTCGCCGATTTTCCGCACCTGCTCGCTCAGTTGCGCCATCTGCCGGAGTTTGTCGTTTTGACCGGACACACTTGCCTGGCTGATGCCGCGTTCTACCTTGGCGCAGCCGGCTGCGTTCCCACGCTGGGCAACCTGATCCCATCAACCTATGCGAGTATCCGCGCTGCTGCGAAGAGGGGAGACTGGCCTGCGGCGAGAAAGTCTCAGGACGAAGCAGTCGCTCTGCATAATGTTCAGCGCTGCTGGCAGCCGGCCTCGATTTCAATCGTTGCCAAGTCATTGGGTCTGTGCAAGACCGTGCTTAAGCTGCTGGGAGTGATTGAATGCTCCAACCCCGGTTTCCCGTATCCGAGCCCCACGCCGGAGCAGGAAGAGCGGGTGAGAGTTGAGCTCCAACGTCTGGGACTTTTGACGCAGGAATCGATCGTCGTGGCTTGAGTTGACTGCGCATGACAGGCAAATTTGCTGATGCGGGTGGTTCGGTGACGCTCGCCGCCGAACTGCCGAGTACCTCCGAGCCGAGTTCCTACGCGGCTGTTCTGCGGAATGACCAGGCGTATCGGATCGCCGGCATCGAGCAAATGCTCACTCCGTCCTTGATCATTTTCAGCGCGATGGTGGATGCGAACATTGCGGCCGAGGTTACGCATGCCGGGACACCGGACAGGCTGAGGCCTCACGTCAAGACGGCCAAGCTGCAACGTGTCATTAGCCGTTACGTGGATTTGGGAATCCACCAGTGCAAATGCGCGACCACTCGCGAATTCGAGGTGGCTTGCGCAGCAGGCATGCGAGACGTGCTGGTCGCGTACCCGATGATGGGCAGCAATGCCCGCCGGATCCAGGAATTGAGCGCGCGGCACCCGCATGTAAGTGTCTCTGTGCTGGTGGATCATCGGGAACAGATTGAGCAGTGGAATCCGTCGGTTGGAATCTTCATCGATGTAAATCCGGGCATGGACCGTACGGGCATCAGCGCGGAGCAGAGTCAGCGGGCGCTCGAACTGGCCCGTACGATCGCCGAATCGGGACGAACCTTTCGCGGATTGCACTATTACGATGGCCATCTCGGCTCCTATGACTTCGAACAACGGCGGGCGCTCGCGACCAAAGGGTACGAACAGCTTGTGAAGCTTGCCTCAGACTGTGAAGCTGGCGGCATCGAAGTTGGCGAGGTGATCACATCGGGCAGTTGCGTGTTCATGTTTGCCTGCGGCTATCAGCCGCTTGCACAGGCAAAATGGAAGCTGCGGGTCTCTCCCGGGGCGGCAATTTACGGCGATGCCAATATCATGCAACAAATCCCCGCGGAATACGGTTTCCGTCCCGCGGCGGTCGTCGCAACTCGCGTAGTAAGTCACCCGTGTTCGGACCTGCTGACATGCGACGCTGGTCTCAAGGCAGTTGCGGGCTTTGCCGGTCTTCCAAACTGTGCCGTTTTGGGCTGGCCTAGCCTGGTGCCCCAGAGAATGTCGGAAGAGCATCTGACGCTACAATCTCCGGCGGGTGCGGCGCTTCCTGCGCTGGGATCGATTCTGTATCTTGTTCCGCGGCATGCGGGCCTCACCGTAAACAACTTCGAGGTGGCGCTTTTCAAGTCGCCAGACGGAGCAATCACTTTGGAACAGGTATCAGCGCAGGGACACGAGCCGCCGACCCAGGTGGGTTAAGGTCGGTTGCATCTATCCCCGGTTCCATGAAGAGATGGTCTCCAGGTAAACGACCGATCACTTTTGTTGGGAGCAAAATGCATGAATGGTTTGATACGAGCGATGGGCGTCTTTGTCCTGATTCTGGCAGCTGCCCCACTTACTCTGGGATCCGCCGATGTGGAAGCCGGGGTTTGGAAACACGGTCAGCTAAGCGGGATGGAAACCAAGCTGTCGCATGAACTCGACTCAGAGAACTCTGCTTCCGACGTTCTTGGCACATACGGCAACCATCATGTGGAGATCGCTTTCCGAAAGGCGACCGGTAGCGCGGAGTTGCACGAAACACAGAACGATGTGTTCTTTGTGATCAGCGGCGAAGCCACGCTGATAACGGGCGGCACGCTCATGGATCCCAAGTTGACAGAGCCCCATGAGTTCGAAGGCAAAACGATTCGCGGGGGTGCCAGGACAAAGCTGGCTGCCGGCGACGTCGTGCACATCCCGTTCAAAGTGCCTCACCAACTCGTGCTCGAACCGGGCAAAGAGATCGAGTATTTCGTAGTAAAGATCGACGCCAAGTAGGATCGCGGGCTGTTTTGAGCCGTGACGTGCCGTTTTGCTGTTGGCGATCAGGCGGGATCTTTGTAGGCAACGCATTCGATCTCAACCTTGCAGTCGACTGCCATGCTGGATACAACGCAGGCGCGGGCGGGCGGATGTTCACCGAAGTATTTGCGAAAGACGGCGTTGAAGGCACCGAAGTCCCGGGGATCCTCGAGCCAAACGCCGCAGCGAACCACGTGCTCGGGCTTATAGTCCGCCTCAGCGAGGACGGCCAGCAGGTTCAGGATCGCCTGCCGGGCCTGCACGGTAATGTTGCCTGAAACCAGCTGGCCGTCGACCATGGGAACCTGGCCAGACACGTAAAGCCAGCCATTGGCTTCGACGGCTCGTGCGATCGGTACGGTCTCGCCGCCACCGGGGGTTCCTTTTGTATGGAAACGCTTCAGTGTCATTCTTTCGCTCCTGACTTTTGTGCCAGCCGGCATCAGAAATAGGTTTGCAGCAGGTCAACAACCTGGTATTTGCTATCGATCACGGGGATAACTCGCCAGCAGTCGAATGTGAGGCAAGGGTGCGAGATATCGAAAGCTATCATGTCGCCCACGCGGATATCGTCCCCAGGGGAAATCTGCAGGTACGCGTGTTGGTCCATCAGTTTAGTGAGAACCCAGTTCTTCGGAGCCGCAGCAGGCCCTTGGGCGCGGGGCCGAAAGTGTAGCGCAGGGAAGGGGAGACCGAGATCGAAGGAGGCATCCCGCTTGCCGATCCCGATGATGGCTCGCGATGCTTCCGGGATGGACTGAACATAAGCCCAAACCTGGAGCGCCGGTTGCAGTCCGCCGTAAACTTGCCGAGCTACGCTGTTGCGTTCGAGGATCTTCGCCTGAGCTTCGCGATAGAAGCCGGCATCGTGGGTGAGATAGCAACCTGGCCGAAGAACAATATCGACGGGTCGGGTGAATGCGGCTGAGGTGAACACATCCGCAACCACATCGAACCACGCCGAGCCGGCGCCGGACAAAATGGGCGGTGCTTGTTGAAACCGGTCGGCCGCGAGCAACTGTTGGGTGATCGCGACGGCCCTTTGGAGAAAGGCTCGGATATCCGATTCCGACTCGAGGATCCCTTCGTAGAGCTCCACGCCGGATAAAAGAACCGAATCCTTCCATTGGGCAACCGCCGCGAGCACTGCCGTTAGTTGGTCATCATTACGCACGCCGGCACGGCCCCCGGCGGCGCCAACCTCAAGCAGGACGCGCAGACGCTGGCCGCGAGATGAAAAGAATTTGCCGAGATCCTGCACCAGGTCAGCTGAATCGACCAGGCAGTAGTACTCGAAGTCCTGATCTGCGATCATCCGCGAAACCAGCTCCATATTCTGTTTCCCGACGAGCTGATTTGCCATCAATACGCGCCGCAAGCCTTGCTGCCAGGCGACGAAGCTCTGGTGAGCCGTGGCGAGCGTGATGCCCCAGGCCCCGCCGCGCATCTGCAATTCGAAGAGTCCAGGCGCCATGGTGGTCTTGCCGTGCGGGGCGAGCTTGACTTTGTAAGCTGCGATGAAGCTCTGCATCCACTCGAGGTTCTGCTGCATCTTGTCTTCGCGCAAGACTGCGACCGGCAGGCTTAGATCTTCACGCAGCAAATTCCAATCGAGTCTTGAAATCTGGTCCCGACTCAACTCGCGGTCGAGATATCCCAGGCCCTTGTTCTGGCGCGAAATGGAGAGCGGTTGCTCCGAGATGCGCCGATTGGTATCGTCCCGCAAATTTTCCTCCGCGCCCTGAGCCAAGTTGAACTTAGACTTCAATCTCCAGCAGCTGGAACGAACTGCGATGGAACATTCTCTCGATTTGTTCCACGTCGAGGCGGGGAAGCGCGGTGCCCTCGAGCATAGAATTCAAATTGCGAATACCCGCGATGCTGGCATCGACGGTGGCAAACGGATAGTCGCTGCCAAAGAGGATCTTCCCCCAACTGCGATACTCCTGCACCAGCATGAATGAGTGGTAAAGCTGAAACGGCCGGTAATACAGGGCTGAACAGTCCGCATAGACATTGGGGTGTTTCCGGATGGTCGCGACGCATTCTCCCTCGTAGGGGTGAGAGAGATGCGCCATGATGATCTTCGCATGTGGAAAACGAATGGCGACATCGTCGATGAGGCGGGGCAGAGTGCAGTCGAGCGGGGCCCTGTCAATGAAGGTCGTTCCGGTGTGGAGCAGGACCGGCAAGCGATGCGCTGAGGCATATTCCCACAGGTAGTCGAACTTACGGTCGTTCGGATAAAACCCGGCGTACATGGGCATCAGCTTGATGCCTTTGAGCTTCAGATCCTGGTGGCCGTGTTGGAGCTCATCCTGCCACGCTGCCTGAGTTGGGTCGAGCGAAAGGAAGCCAATCGCCTTGCCCGCGTGGCTTTGCGCGTAGGCCGCTACCTCGTCATCCGGAACCCAGAGGCCGGCCAGCGCAGCCTTTCCTCCGAAGACAACAGTCCAATCGCACAAGGTGGCCTGGGCGCGGTAGTCTTCCCATCGCACATTGAGGTCGAAGGCTGGATTCGTGACCCTCTTGGTCTGTGCAATGAAGTCCTTTTGAAAGTGCTCAGGGCAGCGGAAGTAATGACTATGGATATCGATGACCATGGATTCCTTGGTTGGCGACGAAGACGAGCGACAACTGCTGTGGTGTTCGAATCAGAATTGCAGAAACAGATCCAACAGAGCTAGAGGACCCCGTACTTGCGATACACGTCCCGCAGATAGGCGCCCTTCAACAGCTCCGCTCTTGAGCTATTTTCGCGAGAAACCTTGTCGAGCGCCAGCCGGAGGACCTCGTCGACATTTGCTTTGGGAATCACGACAACGCCGTCGAGATCGGCAAAGACAAAATCGCCAGGGTTAACCATCACTTCACCGCACTCCACCGGAAGGTTGTAGCTCGTGACGATGCCTCTTCCCATGGAATCGACGGGCTTGATTCCGGTTGCGAAGACAGGGAAGCCGAGCTCCTCGATTTTTCTGACATCGCGAACGAGGCCGTCAATGACTGCCCCATGTGCACCCCGCACCTTTGCCGCGGTCGACAAGAGTTCGCCCCATGGGGCGTTGCGCTTCGATTGCTGGGTGGAAACCACCACGACCTCTCCGGGAAGGATGCTGTCGAGAGCCTCGATTTCCATGGCGTACGGCTCTTGCGGCATGTGGTAGACGTCGGAGCACGCGATCGTACGCGCCCAGCCGCAAAACGGAGGTGAGGGACAAACCGGCCTCAGATACTCCCGCATTGCCTGGTTGCGAATGCCTATCTGATCCAGGGAATCGGCAACTACAGCTGTGTAGAGCTTTTCGAGGACGAGCTGGTCAACCTCCGAGCCGTGCGAAGGCAGCCCATTACCGCCGGTACCTTTGCTGATGTCGATCATGCGCCTTGCCCCCGAATTGAGGAACAATTAGGAATTTTAACGCATTCAGTATACGATAGACCGACGACAAAGCCTGTAATCAGGCTCACAATAGCCTTGACAGTCTAGAAATTCGAGTGCTATCGTCTCTACATTCTGTATACGGTATCCTGAGGAGGTCGGGATGTCTCGTGTGACAAGGATAGTAGTCCTCGTAACCACGCTTGTCCTTGCTGGCTCTGTACAACTTCTGGCTGATGTGACGGGCAAAATTCTGGGAACGGTAACCGATCCGAGTGGCGCGGCTGTTGTAGGCGCCACTGTCACGCTTCATAATCGCCTGACGGGTTATCAGCGAACCCAAAAGTCCAACGCCGAGGGCTTTGAGTTCCTCGCGGTTCCCATTGGAGAAGGCTATGAGGTGACTGTCGAAACTGCCGGCTTCCGCAGGGCAGTCCAGAGCGGAATCGTGTTGCTCGTCAATCAGGACTTCAGGGCAGATTTCAAGCTCGAAGTAGGCGCGACAACGCAGACGGTAGAAGCTTCGGCGGTTGCCCTGCAAGTGGAAACCACCAGCACACAGTTGGGCGACGTCATTCAGGACGGCAAGATCAATGAGATGCCGTTGAATGGTCGGAGCTACATCGACCTGGTCGGACTGCAAGCCGGCGTTATTCCCAACACGTCTCCAGCCGCCTATTATTCGCTGAGTTCCGTTCCCGTCTCGGGGGACGGTATGAGCGGCATGGTATCGGTGAATGGCGCGCGAGAATCAGGCAACGGATTCAGCGTTAACGGCGGAGATGTCGAGAACGACTTCGATAACGGAACCGCAGTCGTCCCGGTGCTGGATTCCATCCAGGAGTTCCGTCTGCTCAGCAACACCGCTGATGCCGAATACGGCCGGGTGACTGGGGCAGTGATCAATGTTGTCACCAAGAGCGGCACCAACCGGATTCACGGCGATGCATTCGAATTTCTGCGCAACGACGCGCTCGATGCGAAAGACTATTTTAGTCAGAAGAGCAGCTTGCAGCAAAACCAATTTGGCGGGACGCTCGGAGGGCGCATCGTGCGCGACAGGCTCTTTTACTTTGGGGACTATCAGGGCACTCTCCGGTCGTCGAGCGGCTCCGGACATAATGTTGCGGTCCCGTCAGATGACATGCGAAGCGGCGACTTCTCGAACGTGGCGAGTATAGGATTCCGTTCGTTCGGGTATGACCCTGACTCGTCCACGACCTACTACGTTCGAGGCGGTGGCGCTACCGGCGGCTCGGAAAGCATGGACCAAAGACTGACCCGGCTCCTCGGTTATACGGTCGTCAATAACGAGCCATATTATGTTCCGGGATGCACGACTACCGATGTCACACAATCCAACTCCTGCGTCTTTCCCAACCAGAGCATTCCGACGTCGGCATGGTCTCCGGCGGCGACAGGAACCCTGAAGTACTTTGCAGAGCCGACGCCGGGGGCGACCAATTCCCTCAACCAGCCGATCTACAGATCTTCAGCTATCCAGACCCTGAACGATGAGAAGATGGGGACGCGCATCGATTTCAATACCCGGAATACGGGCGATTGGGCCTTCTACTATCACTACGATAACGCCACTGTTAAGAATCCTTTTGGCGGAGGCAGCATGCCGGGGTTCCCGAATGCGCTTGCCGAGCGCGCGCAGCAGATTCTTGTTTCCGATACAAAGGCATTCGGCTCTACGGCTGTCAATGAGCTTCGCCTCAACTACACTCGCAACAAGTTGATCTCGGGTGACCCACTCACCGGATTCGGCAAGGTCACAGACTGGGGCTTCTTAGGGACGGGGTTGGGCATCATCCCGGCGTACGCCCCTGATGCAGGGTTGCCGAACGCAGCGCTCACTTCCGGCCCAAGCTTTGCAGGGTCGAACCCTAATGAAACTTTTGGAAATACCTATCAAATAGTAGATGGCTTTTCCAAGATCATCGGCCGCCATACCTTCAAGGTCGGCGAGGATGTTCGCAAACTCCAGCTCAACGAAAACGGCATTGGGCACAACAACGGCTACTTCAGGTTCAACGGTTCGGAGACCGGCAACGATTTCGCCGACTATCTGCTCGGCGCGCCGAACTACTTCGAGCAAGGCACGCCGGCTGTGATGGATGACCGCTCAACCTATGTGGCCACCTATGGCCAGGACAGCATCAGGCTCCGGTCGAACTTTACGGTGAACGCAGGGCTGCGCTGGGAGTACGGAACGCCGTGGGCTGAGCAGAAGGGGCGCGTTGAGACCTTTGTCCCCGGCTTGCAATCGGTCATCTTTCCGGATTCGCCCACGGGATGGGTTTTCCCGGGTGACCCTGGAATTGCCCCTGGCATGTGGCCGGCAAGGCACAACCAGTTTGGTCCCAGGCTGGGATTCGCCTACTCGCCTGCGGCGAGAGAGGGCTTTTTGGGCAAGCTGTTTGGCGGCCCAGGAAAGACCAGCATCCGGGCGGGATCGGGGATCTATTACGCCGCGCTTCTACAGGCTGAGGATAACTGGTTTACAGGTTACGCGCCTTTCTTTAATACCTTTGCCGCCTCGAAGCTGGATTATTATGAAGCGCCCTACGCAGCGCGCCAGGGTGCTGACATCGGGCAGAAGTTTCCGTTCATACCGCCTGCAAAAGGGTCGGATGTCAGCTTTGACCAGTTCCTGCCTCTCGCGAGCGTTCAGGCGGCCTGGACCCACAATAAGGTTGAAACCGAGCAGCAGTGGAATCTGTCGATCCAGCGGGAAATTCCTGGATTCGCTATCCTCACGCTGGGCTATGTCGGCAACGAGGGGCACCACCTGCTTGGTTTGACTGAAGCCAACCCTGGGAACGCGCAGATTTGCCTGAGCGTCAGTCAACTCAGTCAGGTTGCGCCCGGGAGTCCCGTATGCGGGCCGGGTTCGGAGGATCAAATCTTCACGAAGACGGATGGCACCATGGTCTACGGCACCCGCCCGTACAGCGTCACTTCGGGCCGGGCATTAAGCCAAGGTACCCTGGATTTCGGCAATTTCCCCTGGATCGAAACCTGGCACAACTCCAAGTACAACGCGGCACAGGTCAGTTTGCAGAGAGATACAGGCTCACTCCGCTTTCTGGCGGCGTACACCTGGTCGAAGATTATCGACGACGGCTCCGGATGGAACGATAGCTGGATGAATCCGTACAATCACCGACAGACGCGAGCGATCTCGGCCTATGACGTACCGCAGAATTTTGTGGTGAGCTATACGTACGACTTGCCCGTGGGCAAGTTGCTCCACTCAAACAGCCGGTGGGTCAATGGCTGGCAGTTCGCTGGGATCACCCGGTTTGAAGAAGGCTTCCCGGTGACCCTGTTCACATATCAGGATCACTCGCTGTGCGGAACCTATCAGGGCTGCGACTTCCTCAAATACGACGGCTCGGGCGTGAAGTTTTACAACCCGCGCAGCGGTCCGAGGAGCACGATACTGCCGTTTTTCTCAGGGAACTTTACCACCAACGATATTGGTACGTTTGGAAACGCTCCCCGCCGCTTCTTCCTGGGTCCAAATACATTCAACACCGACTTTTCGTTACACAAGATTACGCACATCACAGAAGGCAGCACAGTGGAGATCCGCATGGAGTACTTTGACGTGTTCAACCGGACTCCTTTTGGCTCGCCGGATGGCACAGTGGATGACGGCACCTTCGGCTACATCACCGGCGCAAGCGGCGATAACCGCGTCGGCCAGTTTGGAGCAAAGCTCACGTTCTAGAGATTCTCAGTAGAATCTTCGAGCGAGATGGGAAGGCTTATGAAATCTCTGCGAGTGTTCGTGCTGCTCTGTACAGCAGCGACCATCTGGACAGGCTCAGCTCTGCACTCGCAGGGACTTTTCGAGCAGACAGAACTCTTTGTTGGCGGACAGGACAATTACCAAACCTATCGCATTCCCTCGGTGATTTGTACAAAGAGTGGAACTGTGCTGGCCTTCAGCGAAGGCCGCAAAGAATTCAGCCGGGATGGTGGACCCACTGACATTGTTCTCAAGCGAAGCCCTGGAAATGCCGGCAAATGGACGCCCACCTTCCTGACGCCCCAAGGTGTGGGGAACGACCGGCACACCAGGATGATGTGGCTTCCCCTGGAGGTGGTCTTTCGCAGTGTGAATGACGAAGCCTGGATGAATCCGGTCCCGGTCGTCGACCAGACTGACGGAACCATCTACCTTGTGGCGAATCGCTATCCGCAGCCGTACAAGGATGAAAACCAGACCATCTGGCTCGTCAAGAGTACTGACGAGGGCGCTACCTGGTCCGACCCAATTGAAATCACGCAAGGAACGGGAAAGCACGAAATTGGTCCCGGGGCAGGTATTCAGCTTCGATCGGGCCGATTGGTCATCCAGGTTTATGACGGCACCATCTACAGCGACGATCACGGGAAGACTTGGAAGAACGGAGGAGTGGCGCCCGGGGACTGGAACGAGACGCAGGTAGTCCAACTGGTTGACGGCTCGCTCCTTTTCAGCCGTAGAAAAGCGCCGAATCGTGTTTTCCTATACAGCAAAGATGACGGCCAGACATGGTCGCAGCCCGTTCCCCAATCCGAGTTGCCTGATCCCGATTGCCAAGGAAGCATGATCCGATACACGCGTGAGGATGATGGTTACACAAAGAATCGTCTGCTCTTCGCGAACCCGGTAAGCGGGGCGATCGGAGTTGGATCGGGAGAATCTGACCCCCGTGGCCGCTTCAACGTGACTGTGCGCATGAGCTACGACGAGGGAAAATCCTGGCCGGACCCGGCGCCTATTCGAGCATGACAGTGTTTCCTGACGGTTCCGTGGGGATCCTCTTTGAGACCGGCACCGCGTTCGGGACATATGACGATTACTGCAAGAAAATTGTTTTCGCGCGATTCACCGTGGACTGGCTGACGGATGGAAAAGATCACTTAGACAAGAAAAACTGATCATGCCCGAGTTCTTGGTCTCCTCTGGTAATCGGGTTCCTTTGGACCAACGGGCGGCCAGTTGAATCTGATTCACGGGGACTTTTGTGCCGGCTATTTCTCGTCGCGACTTACTCGTTACAGGACTCACAATTTCCGGGGCAGCCTTCGTCGGGCGACCCGGCTGGGCAACCGCAGCGGCACACTGGCCGGCGGAGGCGGATGCGGGTTCTTCTGACATACCCAGCGCGACTGCGGTCCGCGACCGTCTGATGTTCGACTTCGGTTGGACGTTCATCTTGGGCGACGCCGGCGATCCGGCGAAAGACCTGGATTTCGGATTCAGCCAGAGCGTTTTTGCCAAGACAGGCGACTTCAAGTTTGCCAAGGTCGGCTTCGACGATTCCAAATGGCGCACCTTGAATCTGCCTCACGACTGGGCTGTGGAGCTGCCTTTCGTCCACGACGATGCGCACGTGCCTCTGGACGACGATCCGGATCACATGCTTGTTTCACACGGCTATAGGCCGGTCGGGCGGCGTTATCCGGAAACGAGCGTTGGGTGGTATCGGCGCGAATTCGAGATCCCGGCAACCGACGAAAGCCGCCGCATTGTCGTCGAGTTCGATGGTGCGTTTCGCGATTCATTCGTATTTGTGAACGGGTGTTTTGTCGGGCGCAGTACCAGTGGTTACGTGCCCTTCCGCTTCGATATCACGGACTACCTCTCTATCGGAGCGAAGAACTGCATCGCGGTGCGAGTCGACGCCAGCCTTGGCGATGGATGGTTTTACGAGGGCGCAGGCATCTACAGGCATGTCTGGCTGATCAAGACGGACGCGTTGCATCTGGGAAATTCGGAATCGACGGTGCGAGCCGAAATGACAGAGAATGGCACGACGCTGCATCTCACTACAGTCGTGATGAACGAAGGCAAGGGCGCGGAAAGAGCGCGGGTGATTTGGAAGATCGTGGACGCCGGGGGCAAAGTTGCGGCCCGGGCGGAGGCGCCGACGCAGCTGATCGCAGCGGACGGGGCATGTTCGTACTCGGCGACCGCGACGCTTGGCAAACCCGCTCTTTGGTCGGTGGAGGACCCAAACCTGTATTCGGCGCTTGTAACCGTGGAAACGGATGGCAAGGTGCGCGACGCCGAACGAGTGAACTTTGGAATTCGCACGGCGGTTTTCGACTCTGACAGAGGCTTCCTGCTCAATGGCAAGCCGATGAAGATTCAGGGTACGTGCAATCATCAGGATCATGCGGGTGTCGGTGTGGCGTTGCCGGACCGGCTGCAGTCGTACCGCGTCGAGGTGTTGCGGGCGATGGGGTGCAACTCTGTGCGCACTACGCACAACATGCCTACGCCAGAGTTCGTTGAAGCCTGCGATCGCCTGGGTATGACCATGATGTGCGAGACGCGAGAGATGAGCTCGAGCCCCGAGGGGCTTGCCCAACTTGAGACGATGATCAAGCGTTATCGGAATTCGCCGTCGGTCATCCTGTGGTCCATCGGCAACGAAGAGGCTCACCTTCAAGGCGACATGGCTGAGCAAGGTGTCAAGATCGCAGCGAAAATGGTACAGCGATGCCATGAGCTTGATGCCACTAGGGCAGTGTCGGCCGCGGTGCATGGAGATAACACGACCGGCGATTCACTGGCCCTCGACGTGATCGGGTTTAACTACAACCTCAACGATCCCGAGAAATACCACGCGAAGAATCCATCGAAGGCTATCTTCGGCTCAGAAACTGCGAGCTCGTTCTATACGCGCGGTGAGTACTTCACCGATCCATCGCGTAACGTAGTGAGCGCCTACGACACAAACCCGGCTGACTGGGGTGAGACGGCAGAGGCCTGGTGGACGTTCTACGGTTCAAGAGAATGGGCAGCGGGGGGATATACGTGGTCAGGGTTCGATTACCGCGGCGAACCTACGCCCTACGGCTGGCCATCAGTCAGCTCGCAGTTTGGGAGCGTGGATATGTGCGGGTTTGCGAAGGACACGTTCTATTACTACAAGGCTTGGTGGGGAAAGGAGCCGATGCTGCATTTGTTTCCCCACTGGAACTTCGAAGGCAGGGAAGGCGAAGAAATTCCGGTGTGGGTTTACTCGAACCTGGAAGAGGTCGAGCTTTTCGTGAATGGCAAGTCAGCGGGGTCGCAAAAAGTGCCTCATCTGGGACACGTGCAGTGGAAGGTGAGGTACGAGGCGGGCAGTATCGAGGCGCGGGGCAGGAGCGGTGGGAAAGTGGTGCTGGTAGAGAAGCGGGAGACGACGGGTCGTGCCGTTGCGATCCGGCTGACGGCCGATCGAAGTGAGATCAACGCGGACGGGGAAGACATCGCCGTTCTTACAGTTGAGGTGCTCGATGAGCACAGCAGGCCCGTTCCGACGGCAAACAATCGGATTAGCTTCAGTGTGACCGGCCCGGGTAAGCTGATTGGCGTAGGCAATGGTGATCCCAACTGCCACGAAAGTGATAAAGAACCGAGGCGGTCATTGTTCAACGGGTTGGCACAGGTGATTGTTCAGGGGAGCAAAACACCCGGAGAGATTCAGGTTGAAGCGTCGAATGACGTGGCGGGTGGCGCGGATCTGGCGTCGGCCAGGATCGTGATTGAGACGAAGCGGGCCGAGTTGCGACCCTCGGTGCCGGTCATTCGCAGTGGACGTGAAGAGCCGTAACGAAGCTGGCAAATTTTGAGATGCCGTCAGCCCGGGATTTTTCCGGGCTCTGGCGCCGACGGTCGGGGCAGGATTTTCGATAGAGCAGGAATGGCTCAAACGCAAACGAAAACGAAAACACGGGAGTCCTTTGTCATTCCTCATCTCCGATGGTGGATCTGCGGTCTGCTCTTTACGTCGACCGCAATCAACTACATTTACCGGCAGACTTTTAATGTTCTTGCACCCTACTTAAAGATTGAGTTCCATTGGACCAACTCCGATTTCGCACTCATCCTGATTGCATTTCGCATCGCCTACGCCGTGGGTGAGACGGCATCAGGAAAGTTTCTTGACTGGCTCGGCACGCGGCTGGGGCTCTTGATTACAGTTACCATCTACTCCGTTTCAGCCATGTTGACGGGTTTTGCCACGGGGCTGCGGAGCTTTGCCGTCTTCCGGTTTCTTGTGGGGGCGGGCGAATCGGCCAATTGGCCCGGCGCAACCAAGACTGTCTCGGAGTGGTTCCCTAAGGCCGAACGTGGCTGGGCCGTTGCGATCTTTGATAGTGGCTCTGCCGTCGGCGGGGCCATCGTGCCTGCACTGGTATTGTGGCTGTACCATCATTTTGGAACCTGGCGGCCGGTGTTTTACAGCACCGGATTTCTGGGCTTTCTTTGGGTCCTTGCCTGGCAGTTTCTCTATCATCCGCCTGAGGTTCACCCGCACATCGGTGCCGCAGAGCGGGAGATGCTCCTGAATGCGAAGGAGGAAGAAGCGCTCTCGGAGTCTCGAGCTGTGGCCGAGGGCTCCGGCGGCAAAGCCACCGGCTGGCTTCAACTCCTGAAACTTCCGCAGACTTGGGGAATCATTCTGAGCCGTTCGGTTACCGATCCCGTTTGGTTCCTGATCATGGAGTGGTTTGCCATCTACCTCGTATCGAAGGGATTCAGGCTCGAGAACACCCTGCTGGGATTCGCAGGACCTTATATCGCCGGCGATCTGGGTAACTTTTTCGGCGGAGGCCTCTCCAGTGAACTCATCCGTCGCGGTTGGCCGGTATTGCGCTCCCGTAAGTTTGTGGTCATCCTGGGCACGGTCGGAATGACTCTTCTGATCCCGGCTGTCTACACGTCCAATCTGACTCTTATTGTTCTCTTCTTCTCGATTGCGAGTTTTGCCTACTCGACATGGTCAACGATGTTACTGTCGTTGCCTGCTGACTTATACCCCAGCAGCATGGTGGCGTCGGTAAGCGGCGTCAGCCTGACAGGTGGTGGAATTGGTACAATCCTCTCCACGTTCCTTATCGGCGCCATTCTGGATCACTACTCTTTCAGGCCGGTTCTCATTGCTGCCAGTCTCGCACCGCTGATTGGCACTGTTCTTCTCCTTCTGCTGGTGCGGAGTCGCGGTGTTGAATCGGCGGCATGATGGGCAGGATGCCAATTCGTTCTTCGCACTATCTGGTGCTGTTGCTGGCTCAAACCCTGCTGGTCCCGGCTTGCTCATCGCAATCAAAAGCGGCCGATGACGCGGGAAAGGCAATCGTGCCCGCAGCCCGGGTCCATAATGAACGAGGAATATCGCTGGCGCGGCAAGGTGACAAGGCGGGCGCAATCGAGGAATTTCGCGAAGCAGTCAAGTTGCAGCCGGGCTATGCCGAGGCCTATTACAACCTTGGGATGGCATTAGAAGAGACGAGTCAGGCCGAGCCGGCCACCGCAGCCTTGCGAAGTGCCGTACGTTTGCGGCCGAATTCGGCGGTGATGCATTTGGGACTCGCCCTTGCTCTGGCCCAGCGGTCTGACAATGACAATGCTCTGGCGGAATTTCGACAGGCAATTCGTCTTGATCCAAACTCGGCGACGGCTCACTACAACTGTGGATTGCTCTTTGTGCAGATGAGCCGATTCACCGATGCGATTGCAGAGTTCAATGAGACTCTTCGTCTCGACCCGGCGCATGTCAATGCCCGAATCGGCCTGGGGACCACTCTGGATTCGATGCGGCACCCCAACGAGGCCATCGACACTCTGCGCCTTGCCGTTCACGATGCGCCTGACAATCCCGATGCTCGCTACGAGTTGGCCAGAGTTCTTTGGGAGACTAAGGACGAGCAGGGAGCGCTCGACGAATTCGACGCGACCTTGAAGTTGAAACCGGACGACGAGCCAGCCAGATATAACCGTGCGAGATTGTTGAAAGAGATGGGGCGGGACGCGGATGCAGCGGCTGAGATGCATCAATTGAACGATTTGCATCAGTTTCGGGTTGACTTATCGCGAGTGCCGAGGATCCTCGACTCTGCAGCGGCGCATCTGAATGAAAGACAGCCCGATCTGGCTCTCAAAGAGACCGACGAAGCCTTGAAACTATGGAAAGACAATCCGGTTGCATACTATGTCGCGGGGCGGGCATGGGCAGAGAAGGGAAATGGGTCGGAGGCCGTTGAGAGTCTGCAGCACGCGATTCTATTGAAGCCAGACTATGCCGAGGCTTACGAGAGCCTTGGACAGATCCTATGGCGACAGGGTGATGCCAGTGGTTCAATCGACGCACTGGACCATGCAATCCAGATCGCACCGCAGGTAGCCGAAAACCACTACAACAGGGGAATAGTTGCGGCTCAGCAGGGCGACGATCAGCGCGCGATCCAGGAATTCAACGCTGCACTCAACTTAAAGCCGAGTTACGCTGATGCCCTTCTCAATCTCGGCCTCGTGTATCAGAACGAGAAACAATACAGCCTTGCCGTCGTTCAATTCAGGAAGGCGACTGCATTGGAACCGAGATCTCCCCAGGCACACAACAATCTGGGTGTTGCCTTCTTGAACGAGAAAGAGTTGAAGGAGGCAATCCGGGAGTTGAGATTGTCGGTCCAGTTGCTTCCGAGTTATGCCGAAGCGCATTATAACCTCGGGCTTGCGCTGCAGGCGGACGGAGAGACGCGGGCGGCCAATGAGCAATTTCAGCTCGCTCGTACACTTGGCCAACAATGATGACCCGCCGGCAGTTGATCGCTCTCATATCTTCGGCTCTGTTCTCGCGCGTTGTGATGCAGGGGCAAGAAGGGGGCATGGCATCGCGCGGTTTGAAGCCAACTCCGCGGCCCAAGCCATCGGGCAGGCCATTTAACGCGCGATTTGTCGATGTAGCTGAGGCGGCGGGGCTTCGTAGGCCATCCATTTGTGGTGCGCCAGACCACACGAGATATCTCATCGAGACCACCGGGGCCGGGATCGCATTTCTCGACTACGACAACGACGGTTGGCTCGACATCTTTATCTTGTCAGGAACACTGATGGACGTGCCGTCGCCACATACCACGAATCGTCTCTATAAGAACAATCGAGATGGAACATTCACTGACGTAACCGAGAAAGCGGGTTTGGAGCGCTCCGGGTGGGCAATGGGTGTGACTGTCGGTGATTACAATAATGACGGCTTCGAAGACATATTCGTCACTTATTGGGGACAGAACGTTCTTTATCGAAATAATGGTGACGGGACATTCACTGACGTGACCAGGCAAGCAGGCCTGGAGAAACCAGTTAGGTGGGGTACGGGTTGCACATTCTTGGATTATGACCGCGATGGTCATCTCGACTTATTCGTATCGAACTATGTTGTATTCGATCCGAAAACGGTGCCCCAGAGCTGCAATTGGAAGGGCGTCCAGGTCAATTGCGGCCCGCGCGGGCTGGAACCGGAGAGTCACCTTCTCTTCCACAATAATGGAGACGAGACGTTCACCGACGTTACGGTCTCTTCGGGCATTGGCGCCGCGAAGAAGAGTTATGGCCTGACGGCAGTCGCGGCAGATTTGGACGGCGATGGGTGGCCAGATATCTATGTTGCTTGCGATTCGACTCCGAGCCTCTTCTTCCGCAACAAGCACGACGGCACTTTCAGCGAGGAAGGAATGGAACGAGGCATCGCGCTGAGCGAAGACGGTCTGGAGCAGGCCGGCATGGGAGTTGCGGTTGGCGACTACGACCTGAGCGGAAATCTCGACGTTGTGAAGACACATTTTCAAAGCGATATCCCCGGGCTTTATCACAACCAGGGAAAGGGTGACTTTGAAGATGTCTCTGTGCGAGCCGGTCTTGGCGTCGAGACACGGTATATCTGCTGGGGAACGGGATTTGCTGATCTGGATAATGACGGACTTCCGGACATATTTACGGTCGCAGGGGGGGTCTACCCGGAGGTGGAAAGGTTGTTTCCCGAAATCCCGATGAACATGCCACGCATGCTCTTCCGCAACCTTGGCGGCGGCACTTTTGAAGACCTTTCGGACAAAGTCGGTCCCGGGGTGACCGCGCGCCGTTGCAGCCGTGGTTGCGCCTTCGGCGATTTTGACAATGATGGAGACCTGGACATTCTCATCATGAACCGCAATGCGCCGCCGTCATTGCTCCGCAACGATCTCACTGGAACAAACCATTGGCTCAAAGTCCTGCTGGTGGGGGTAAAGTCCAATCGCAGCGCCATTGGAGCGCTTGTAACTGCTCACTATGGGCAAGAGCGCCAGGCACAGGAAGTGTTGGCGCAATCCAGCTATCTATCGGTGTGTGACCGGAGGTTGCATTTCGGGCTTGGCGCCATTGCGAGCGCCAGCCTGGAGATTCGCTGGCCCAACGGGAACTTGGAGACAATACCTGACATCGCAGCAGATCAGCTTGTCGTGATTCGGGAAGGAGCAGGCATTGTAAGTTCTCCGAGGTTTCCGATAGCATCCCATCGAGCCTGAAATTCAGATCACTGATATTCTGTCGTCCGACGACCTAAACGCCTGACGGAATCCCGTAGCGCACCGTGACGGTGCCGCCGGCGATGTTGTCGCGGGTCGAACCAGCATGGAACCCGCTATCGTTCGTGGCATGCTTCAAACAGGGCCTGGATGTTCTCGAACGGCACGGAGGGCGTGATCGTATTGGCCGGCGCAAGAATGTAGGCGTTTCCGTAGGGCTTACCCAGTGCCTCTATAGCGTGGCGAACTGAATCTTTGACTTGCTGTGGTGTGTAGTCCTCGAGCCGCTGATCGTCGATGCCGCCGCAAAATGCGATTTTGCCGCCGAACTGCCGACCGACCTCATCGAGATTCATTGCTTTGGGCTGAACGGGATCAAGCACATCGACTCCCAGCTCGATTAACTCCGGGACCAGGCGCATCACATTACCGCAGCTGTGAAAGATCACGTCTTTATCCTGGCTGTGAATCTCG
>Ga0335069_10001301_pt1 | contig 40400 bp, 40 predicted proteins | sample Lox_Sample_11_FD_206714 | JGI IMG/M metagenome (GOLD analysis project Ga0335069, IMG submission 206714) | Soil microbial communities from Loxahatchee National Wildlife Refuge, Florida, United States - Lox_Sample_1.1 | ecosystem: Environmental > Terrestrial > Soil > Wetlands | place: USA...
ACGACCGCCACAGGGGGCGATAGTTCGTGCCATGCCCCAGCTGGATGCGGAACAATCTTCAAGATTGATCCCAGCGGCCACTTCTCCATTGTGCACACGTTTGAGGGGCCACCAGGCGATGGAGCCGTGCCCTTGGCGGGAGTGAGTCGGGATGATACGGGAAACCTGTACGGGACTACCTCTGTTGGAGGAACTTATGACCTTGGAACGGTCTTCAAACTAACACCTTGAGAAGGTAAATCCGTGATCTAGTCCATGCCCCGCATAGAGCAGGCACCCGGGCCGCGCGGATCGCCGCAGCTGCCGCATGGGCCCGCTGATGGGGCGGCGCTCGCCGATCCCTTAGCCGAAACGGCGAACACTGAAAGCTGTGGCGCCAGTTTCTTGCTGTGGCATTTCGGGCATTCGGCCTTCTGGCTGCCATACACCAGCGCTTCGAATTCGTGATCGCATTCCTTGCAGAGGTACTCAAAAATCGGCATCGAATCAACTCCTCGCCTCTCCATTTAAAATCGAAGGGTGGGGAACGCGCAAGCCGAAACGGATTTCATTCCGCACCGCCTGTTTCGCGGCGGGCACGTCCAGACCATCGCCAGCTTTTTTCTTTCACGCCGCATTGACCTGCCGCCATCTGAGGAAAGACGCATTGAAGTTGAACCCGGCGTAAAGATTCTTTGCCATTGCCACTGGCAGCCGCAGCGCGAGAATGCGCTGACGGTAATCATTGTTCACGGGCTGGAAGGCTCGAGCGATTCAGAGTATATGCACGGCATTGCCGCCAAGGGCATGGCTGCGGGGATGAACGTAGTTCGCATGAACCAGCGCAATTGTGGCGGCACGGACGCATTTTCGCCCACGCTCTACCATTCAGGTCGCTCGGCTGACATTGCTGCCGTGGCACAACATCTGATCGAGCACGATCGAGTTTCGCGATTTGCGTTAGCGGGATTTTCGATGGGCGGCAATCTGGTACTGAAGTTGGCAGGCGAGTGGGGCAGGGAAGCGCCGCCACAGTTCAAAGCGGTGGCTGCGGTGTGCCCGGCGGTCGATCTCGCGGCGTCGGCCGATTCGCTGCACGAGCCGCAAAATCGGATTTATGAGCACTACTTCATGTGGAAGCTGCGGCGACGGTTTCGTGACAAGGCCCAGCATTTTCCGCAAATTTTCGATGCCGGGCGCCTGCGCGGGTTGAAGACGCTGCGCGAGTTCGACGACAAAGTCACGGCTTATTACAGCGGATTTAAGGGCGCGTCGGACTACTATGCCCGGGCTGCAGCGACGAATGTGATCGATAAGATTGCAGTGCCTGCGTTGATTTTGCATGCGGCGAATGATCCGTTTATTCGCATCCTGCCGGAGACGCGAAGCAAGATTCTGGCGAATCCTAACATCACGTTCGTTGAGACTCGCGACGGTGGTCACTGTTCGTTTCTTAGCGAAAGAGACGGAGATGATGGAAGGTGGGCGGAGAGAAGGATATTGCAGTTCGTGCGCAATTTCTAACTTTTCTTCAAGCAGAAAGCAGATTCCTCGCCTTCGGCTCGGAATGACAAAGATTTCAGATAGCATTTAATTGCTGCGAGCCGCCGCTGGATTGCGCGCCCAGTTCCACAGCTCAGCTCCGCGGCCTTTCAATTTGGTTCTCGCCAGCGACAGTCCCAGCATTGCCAGGAAAATTACGCACAATCCGACCGAAGCCATCGAAATGCTCTGGACACGCTTGGGCAGAATTGAAAATCTGCCGTAAACAAATTCCAGGTGTACCCAGTACACCAGCAGCGATGTTTGTCCCATCTGGATGAGCGGGCTGAAGCCCCACTGGCCCGCGCCCCAGCGGCACCAGGCGTAGCCGGTCGCCAGCACTAGAAGGAGTATTCCCACCCGCATAAGGAAAAATTCCGGGCTGGTGTGCCAGAAATCGTAAACGCCGTAGAGTTGGACGGGACTGCGGTCCATCCACTTGGCGAGGTAGATCAGAACGATACCGAGGCCAGCGAGTGCAGCGAACGGAATCGCGCCGCGCTGTTTTCCCCAGTCGCTCAGCAGCAGGAAGCCAACCGCCAGGCCGGCAAACGCGAACCCAGCCCAGGGAAACACAGGAAACAACCAGGCTTGCGGCTCGCCCAGGTTGTGAACTCCGTTGACATAGGATTCGATCGGCCAGGGAAGCCAGTCCGGTCGCCAGGTCGTCCATAGCGGCGGCGTAAGAAGCGAAATCCCGAGTGCAGTCAGAATTCCGCCCACGCCGAGCCTGGCACGCGAGTGCGCCTCCCGATTGTGCGATAAGATCAGCCACCACAACACGCCCATCAGCATCATCGAGAGGCCGATGGTGTTCAGCACGTCGACACGGAGCAAGTCGCTCCACGGCGCCCATCCCCAGGCAATGACGTACTCCTGAAGCCGGAATAGAAGGCCCAACCCTAGGATCTCAGCACCACGAAGAGTTGTGGTCTTTGCGATCTTCGAGGCCGACATGCCCTTCTGCCGAAGCCGGTCGGTGACCAAGGCGAAAGAGATTCCGGCAAGAAAAAGAAAAAGCGGCGCCGGCAGCGTACCTCCCAACTGCGAGTACATGAAGAAGTCGGTCTTGCGCGCGGCGGGACTGAGCCAGGCATCGTAGCAGTGCGTCTGGAACATGACCAGGCAGGCCAGTCCGCGCAGCCAGTCAATGTAGGCAAGACGGGATGAAGAGGCTCCAGCCATCGCGAAGCGTGCAGTATACGTTACTTCAAATCTTTAACACAGAGGGCACAGAGGATCACTGAGGAAACGCGGTCTTTCTACCACCAAGGACACGAAGTTACACGAAGGAATTTTCGAACCTCCGTGCCTCTGCGTCTCCGTGGTGAATAGCTCTTTATTGCACGTTGACCGTGACCGTTGCCGTTGTGCGTCCGAACTGGTTGGTTGCGTTGAGCGTGTAGGTCGTGGTCTGGGTGGGTGAAACGCTCACGCTGGTTCCTCGCACCGCGCCCGCTCCCGGGCTGACGATCAGATAAGAAGCGTTGCTGGTCGTCCAACTGATGTTGACCGTGGCTCCAGCCGAAACGTTAACGTTGTCGGCGGTGAAGTTGCTGATTGTCGGCGCGTTGCCCTGCGGAACGTTGGCCTGGGTGTAAATCGGGTTCATCTCGACGACTTCAAAGTCCGACGCCGTAATCTGCGACAGATTGTGCAGATCGTTGTTGTCCCACCGGCTGTCGGGCGCGCCGCTGATGTACATCGAACTGCCGTTGTCGGCCATGATCATGCCGTACTTCTTCAGCGCAGTAAGAATGACCTGCATGTTGGTTGAGTAGGAAGTGATATCGAAACCGGCCTTCAGCCGCAGGCGCATACCCATTGGAGCAGCAAGGGGATTGGTTGAGTTCGCGGCCCAGTGCGAAGCCGGCGGAACAAAAGCCGCCTGGCTTTGTTGCAGCGTGAAGCGCAGGGCGTGCTGAATTTTTCCGGCGGCGACTTCGTCGTAGCGAGCCAAGCCGGGGAAGATGGGCAGACCGGCTGCATCTGCGGAAGTCCAGGTATAAGGGCGCTGCTCATCGGCGCTCAAATCCCACACGGCGGTTGAACCCGCATCCCAGCTCCCGTCGTTGTTGGGATAGGAACTGAACATCTCGTACAGGAAGCAGTTGGTGTTGTCGAGAACGATGACATGGCGGTCGCCGCTGCCAGGGTTGGGATCGCCTTCGATCGGCGCACCAAAAGGAATTGGCATCGGACCGGGGTCACTCTCGTCAGGGAAGTCGGTGATGTTGATGTTCTGCAGTTGCTGCGACGACGTTACAACCGTGTAGGGGATGCCAATGTTCGAGCCTTGATACTCGCCGGATCCGAAGTCGGGATGCACGGGAACAGTCGAGCCGATGAAATTGATGATGGCGTCAGAATTGGGATCGACCGGTGAGGATGAGATGTCGGTGTTCCAGAGATTCGCGGAAGTGAAGGGAATGAAGCCGTTCAGGTTGGCGCCGTTGCCAATGCTCATGACGTTGCAGGCAGTCTTCTGGCCGCCACCATTGTTTCCGCCGCCGTTGTTGCCGCCGCCGCCTTTGTTTCCACCACTGCCGCTCGAAGAACCGCCGCCACAACCGGCGGCAAAACAGGCCAGGGCGACCGCGCACACCAAACCCTTCGCTTGGAATCTCATACCGTGATTTTCGGCGAAAACAAGAGGAGGCGCGCATGCAGAAAGTGCATGCGCGCAGCGGAATCAGGACATGTACTACCGGGTTTACTTCGTCGCGGTGGCTTGAGCGGTCACGTGCTCGCGCTCCACATCACGCAGGCGAGCGGCTTTGCCGCGCAGTGCGCGCAGGTAATACAGCTTGGCGCGCCGGACTTTTGAGGACCGAACCAGGTCGACCTTGTCGATGACTTTGGAGTGCTCCGGGAAGATGCGCTCCACGCCGTGACCGAAGCTGATCTTGCGAACGGTGAAGCTGGCGTGCGGCCCGCGGTTGCGCGCGATGACCACGCCCTCAAACGCCTGCACGCGCTCCTTGTCGCCTTCCTTGATCTTCACGTGCACGCGGATAGAGTCGCCCGGCACGAACTTCGGCAGATCGGTGCGCTTGGTCTTGGCTAACAGTTTTTCGATGATAAGGTTCGACATAATCTTTTCTCCTAAAGTCGTGCGGCCAGTGACAGGCCTCAAAAACAAAAAGCAGATTCCTCGCTTTGCTCGGAATGACAACCCAAGCGCGCTCAGAATGACAACAAGAGAGCGTGACGACTAACTCTTCTTGATCTGGGCGAGCAATTTCCTGTCTTCGTCGTTCAAAATCGCCTCGTCCAGCAAATCAGGACGATTGCGTAAAGTCTTTTCCAACGCCGTACGCCTGCGCCATCGGCGAATTTCGTCGTGATTGCCGGATGACAAAATGTCCGGCACTTTCACGCCGCGGAAATCCGCCGGCCGCGTGTAGTGCGGATAATCCAGTAACCCGCCCGAAACGCAGGTCGAACTCGGGCCATCGCTGGCCGCCACTGCCCTGTGCGCCGTGAACGATTCCTGCTGCGTCGACGCTTCGTTTCCGACGACACCGGGAATTAACCGCGTCACGCAATCAACGATGATCGCTGCACCCAGTTCGCCACCGCTGAGCACGAAGTCTCCTACGGAAACCTCGCGATCGGCCAGGTGCTCGGCGACTCGCTCGTCGACGCCTTCGTAGCGGCCGCAGATCAGAACGATTCGCTCGAGACTTGCAAACTCGTTCGCCATCGCCTGATCAAATCGTCGACCCTGCGCGGACAGAAGCACGATGCTGTCAGTGCAGCCATCAATGCGCGCTTCGCGGGGCAACATCCCTAACTGCTCCACACATTCAAAGATCGGTTCCGGCTTAAGGACCATGCCTTCGCCGCCGCCAAATGGGCGGTCATCCACAGTACGGTGACGATCGTGAGCAAAGGCCCGAAGGTCGTGCACCGTGATCGTAACCAGGCCGGTTTCCCGGGCCCGCCGCAGAATTCCGTAATCCAGCGGCCCGCGAAAAAAATCGGGGAAGATGGTTACGATGTGAATCTGCATACTAGTAGCTAGTACCTGGTACCTAGTAGCTAGTAAAACCGCTACCAGCGTCTAGCTACTAGCTACTTTCTTTTCTGTTCTTCCTTTTCTTCCGCGGTCAGCGGAGCGTCAAGCTCCAGCAGGCCTTCGGGAAGAACCATTCCTATATGTTTCGCCGCGAGATCGGTGCTTTGCAGATACTGCTCTGCATAGGGAATTTCAATCTCCCTGCGTCCCGACTTCACGATCAGCAGCGGTGCTTCGCCGGTTCCGAAGCGAACGTCTTCAATCTTTCCAATTTCGCGGTCGCGATCGAACACCGTGCATCCAACCAGATCGCTCACGTAATTCCAGCCAGCGTCAAGCTGGGCGCGCTCACTGCGCGGAACCTGCAACTCGCAACCAATAAATTCTTCAGCATCCGAGATCGAATCGACACCTGCGAACTTCAAAACCAGGTGATCTCCGTGCTGCCACAGATCTTCGACTTCAATCTCGCGCCGTGCGTTCTTTTCATCCAGTGCGAGAACCTTCAATCCTGGATGAAACCTGTCCGGCGCGTCGCTGTGAACCTGAACTGCAACCTCGCCGTGGCGGCCTTGCGTCTTTATTGCGCGAGCAATGGTGACGAACGAATCGTCAGAACTCGCGGACGCCATGCCTACTCGAGAATCTCCAGTTCATAGCGCCGATTGGCTCGGATTCCAGTCGCGCTCACCAGCGAGCGCATGGCGCGGGCAACGCGCCCCTGGCGGCCAATCACTTTTCCGATGTCACTTTCGGCGACGCTAAGCTCGAACACCGTCGAGTCGCCGTCGATCTGCGTGACCTCGACCTGGTCCGGCGCGTCGACAAGTTCCTTGGCAATCTGCTCCAGCAAAACGCGCACGTTCCCGCCTGCTTCGCTCATCTCTTTATCCTGTGAGTGGGGTGAGTTCGACCCGGCTAACTCGGAATCAGGCAACTGCCGGCGCCGCGACCGGTTTCGCCACGATCTTGCTGACGCGGTCCGACATCCTGGCGCCCTTGGACACCCAATAAGTGATCCGCTCGCGCTTCAGTTCGATGCTGGCAGGATTGGTGCGGGGATTGTATGTGCCCACAACCTCGACCGGCCGGCCATTGCGCGCGCGTTCCTTTTCGATCACCACCACGCGGTAATGCGGTTGTTTGCGCGCACCTGTGCGCGCCAGACGAATCATCAACACTGAACTTTGTATCCTTTCTAGTGCCTCTGGCAGGTGTAAGACAAACCATTATTTTTGCAGAATTTAGCAGGATTGGCAAGAACGCTGTGGCGGTCGCGGTAGCGCGTACCTTGGGGGCAACTTGCCGCAATAAGCCGGGTTCTATAGCCTAGCCAAAATCCAGAGGCGTCCGCTCTCGACCCGGACGAATGTTAGGAGGAATCCATGAAGCACAGAATCATGAGTTCTTTTGCGGTCATCGCGACCCTATTGATGTTGACGTTACCGTCGCCAGCGGCGGGGAGGCACCCGGCAATTCAGGATGCCATTGGTGCCTTGAGAAATGCTAAGGCCCACCTGGAGTCAGCCAAGCACGACTTCGGCGGCCATCGCGTGGATGCGATCCGCGCCATCGACGAGGCGCAGCGACAGCTGGAAATCTGCTTGCAGTACTAAAAACCGGTAGTCAGTTGTCGGGAGTCAGCATCGCTGGCTCCTTCTTTTTGCTACGCCAGTCTGCGAAGGATTTCGGTGGGTTCGGGACGGTGGGTGTAGTCGGGATCGATCGAGGCCCAGGAGATCGTTCGGTCGGGCGTTACCACGTATGTGGCCGGGATCGGCAGTTCCCAACTCGGATCGCCATTCACGAATGGCAGATTCACGAACGTGCGTCGATAGAGTTGCTGCTGCTCATCCGGCACGCGATATGTCAGGCCAAACGCACGCGCGACGGCATTCCCTGTGTCGCTTAGGAGCGGAAAACGCAGCTCATGCTGGTCGGCCATCAGAAAAGCTTGATGTGCAGTCTGCGGTGAGATCGCAACGAAGGCGGCTTTAGCATCGTGAATCTGCGTAGCGATCACATTCATAGCTTCCATTTGCCCCACGCAGAACGGACACCAGCGGCCGCGGAAAAATGAAATTACCAAGCGACCGTGCGAAAGCAATTCTGCTGAGCGAACGGGCTTGCCATTCTGATCGGCAAGCTCGAATTCAGGAGCCGCGGCGCCGACGGTCAAAGCACGTTCTGCGATCCCCTGTTTGCGGATATCTTCAACCACACGCGCATGAACCGCCTGAGTTTCCGCGGGGACGTACTGTGCGATGCGTTCTTTGCGCTCGGCAAGAATCTCGCGCAGAGGCCGAGCCTCGGTACGCGGAACAGCTTCAGCTAGGGAGCGCCATTTCATAAAAGAAGTAGCTAGGGGCTAGTAGCTTGGCCTAGCTACTACTAGCTACAGGTCTTAGCTACATCCCCGGCAGCTTCATGCCGGCGAGTTTGCGGCCGAAGCTGGCTTTGCCCATCTGCTTGAACATCTTTCGCATCTGAGCGTACTGGCGGAGAAGGTTGTTGACTTCCTGAATCGTAGTTCCTGACCCACGCGCGATGCGTTTGCGTCGGCTGCCATTGATCAGTTCATGATGGTTGCGCTCGTGCGCGGTCATCGAGTTGATGATCGCTTCCACCCGATTGATCTGCTTCTCGTCAACTTTATCGGCGTGCTTTTGCAGGTTGGCGAATGGTCCGATGCTCGGCAGCATGCCCATTAGATTCTGGATCGATCCCATCTTTCGCACGCTGCGCAGTTGGTCGCGGAAGTCTTCCAGCGAGAATCCGTCTCCGGCGAGCGCCTTGGTCGCCATCTCCTGCGCTTTCTTGCGATCGACGTGCTGCTCGGCTTTTTCGATGAGCGAGAGAATATCGCCCATGCCGAGAATGCGCGAGACGATGCGGTCGGGATGGAAGGGTTCGAGCGCGTCGTACTTTTCACCGATACCAATGAACTTGATCGGCTGGCCGGTCACCTGTCGAATCGAAAGCGCCGCGCCGCCGCGCGCGTCACCGTCCATCTTGGTCAGCACCACGCCCGTGAGCGTCAGCTTCTTGTGGAACTCATCGGCGGAGTTGACCGCGTCCTGTCCGGTCATGGCGTCAGCCACGAACAGGATTTCCTGAGGATTGAGCAGGCGCTTGAGCGACTGCATCTCGTCCATCAGTTGATCGTCGATGTGGAGACGGCCAGCGGTGTCAACGATAAGAACATCAGAGCCAGTATTGATAGCCTCGCGGCGGGCTTCCTTGGCGAGTCGTTCGACGGTTGCAGTATTAGCCTCAGTGACTCCGCCGTCGTAGAGATTCGCTTTGATCGCCTGCGCCACAACTTTCAGTTGCTCGCGGGCTGCGGGACGGTAAACGTCGACTGAAACCAGCAGTGGGCGATGGCCTCCGTTTTTCAACCAGTTGGCGAGCTTGCCTGAAGTTGTGGTTTTACCGGATCCCTGCAGGCCGGCCATGAGTATTACGGTCGGCGGTTGGGAGGCGAACTTCAGGCGGGCGGTGTCGCGGCCGAGCGTTTCGACGAGTTCGTCGCGAACAATCTTGATAACCTGCTCGCCGGGGGATAACGCGGTAGCTACAGACTGACCGACAGCTTTTTCCTGGATGTGGTCGATCAGTTGCTTGACGACTTTGAAGTTAACGTCGGCTTCAAGCAGGGCGAGGCGCAGCTCGCGCAACGCCTCCTGAATGTTCTCTTCGTTGAGGACGGCCTGTCCGCGCAGGCTCTTGAACGTGCGTTGAAGTTTTTCCTGGAGATTCTCAAACATAATCGCGTGGTTATTCTATCAATCATTGCTTGGGTACAGAGAAGGAGCTGTTATTTCTTGCTTCCAGTCGAAGCCGCTTCCTTGGCGGCCTTCTTATCCCACCCGTGGAAACGCGAGAAATCACCGGCATTCCATGCATCGCGGAGGCCGGGTGCACTTAGGTCCCAGTCCGGGCGGATTTCACGCGTAACGGCACGCAGGTCGTGCCACAGGTCGACAACCGAGGGCCGCCCCCAGAACCAATAGCCGTTATAAATGCTGTAGACCACGAGGCCCGGCTTAAGCACGAGCGTGTGCGGAATCATCGGGTTGTTATCGGGATCGGTGTACTCCTGAATGTCGAGGTCCTTCTGCACTTTTCGCTCTGGGTCCGAAAAAAATGGCCACTGCGCTCCGACTGACGCACGGAATTCCTGCAAGGTATGGTGGTCATCGGTGGCGATGGTGGCGATCTGAGTGTATGCCACAGCGATCTTCGGGTAGAACGCTGCGAGCTCTAAATGCTGCTGGTGCTCTTTCGGGCAATAGTGGCCGCGAGCAAGCGTGAGAATTAGCGGATCGTCGCCCTGCAAAACGCTGAGCTTGCGCAGTGTGTTGGTGTGATCGGGCAGTTCGTAGTCGGGGAAAGTGGCTCCGGGCACAATATCAGAACGCATGATTCGTCTCCTTTGTATCTCTACAGATCCAGAGTGACACTCCCGCCCGGTAGGGCACAACATACAAGTACGTTCCCTAGCGCAGGCCTCTCCAAGGGTTCAGGGTTGTAGGTAATCGATCCGCCGATCAGGCCAGTCATACAGGTATGGCACACTCCGGTGCGGCAAGACCATCTGACCGGAACGTCGCATGCCTCCGCCAGTTCAAGCAAGCTTGCAAATTTCGGATCCCAGGCAGTGTTAATCCCGCTGCGCGCGAATGAAACAGGTGGACCAGACCCAGGCGGCCCTTGCGGCAGGTGCGGACTGTGATCAACCTGTGCCATGCCCGGAGTAATTGCCTCGAGAGCCCCGAAGATTTCAGTGTGCACATGCTCGGTGGGAATACCCCAGTTCTGCAGGCCATCGCGCATGGTCTTCAAGAAAGAAGACGGGCCGCACATGTAGAAGTCACTGTCCCGTGACACTCCGATTCTCTCGAGCAAAGCTGTGTCGATGTGGCCAGGAGCATCAAAGTCTGCTCCGACTTGGTCCAAGTCAGTAGGCCTGCTGTACACGATGTATCCTCGCCCGCGTGAGAACTGTTTCAGTAATGAGCGCGATTCTTCTGCAAAAGGATGGTCGTTCCGGTTCCGCGCTCCGTAGATCCACCAAACCTCGCGTTCTGAGCGCTCGGCAGCGAGGCTATGCAACATCGACATCACGGGCGTTGCGCCCACTCCGGCGCTGAGGAGAACCGCAGGATTCTGACTGGGACGCAGAATAAAGCTTCCGCGCGGAGCACTGACTTCCAATACATCACCTTCGCGCACGCGATTGCACAGAAATGCACTCCCAACTCCGTTCAATTCGCTCTTAACGCTGATGCGGAAATGATCGGCGGCCGGGGTATCGGACAACGAATAGCTGCGAAGAATCGGTGGCTTGTTTGGATCGACGAGCAAGCGCAAGACTACAAATTGACCGGCTTGAGAAGCAGGAAGAAGTGATGCATCGATTGGCTTCAGAATGAAGGAAGTCACGTTGTCACTTTCCTTGCGGATCTGCGTGACGCGCATCGGTCGAAAGCCCGGCCATGCAGGAGCCTGTTCTTCATTTGCCAGTCCCGGATTTCCCGCCGCGTTTTTGGAGCCCGAATCCTGTTGCAACATGGTTTCAAACGAACCTTGCCAGCCCTTGCTGAGCGCGGGAATCCGCAGGGCACGCTGCAGGTGCTCGCGAGAATGTCCCGGCAAATAGAGGAGGGCGTCAACATCGGCAACGGTCATCCGTTCGGGACCATCCGCGATTTTTAAGATGTCATCGCCGGCGCTAACTTCTCCCTCCTGCAACACGCGGAAATAGAATCCAGGCCTGTGATGGGCGACAAGAAGAGCCGGCATCCGAGGTTCATTGGTGCGAATGCCAACCCGGTAGCAAGTGACACGCGGCTGGCTGACTTCAAAGATCGCATTGCCGATGCGGTATTGATCACCGATGCACACTTCGTTGTCCGCTAGTCCATCGACGGTAAAGTTTTCTCCGAACTCACCAAAAGTAAAATCACTGCGGCCTAGAAATCTCTCCCAGTGGTGGTAAGAGTCCATCTGGTAGACGAATACGGCGCGCTGCTCGCCGCCGTGGCCGGCGAGGTCGCCTTGGCCATCGCCATCGATATTGAGTTTGCGCACCATGCGCCGCCCCTGAACGGGAAGTTTCCATACCGCCGTTCGGACGGTTTTTCCGTTCCAGGTGATGTCGCGCGGGAGGCCGACATTCAATGAGAGCAATTTGGGCATGTGTAGCTCGTTGACGTCCAGCGTCAGTTCAGAGTCCTTACCTTTCCCCAACGGGATTCAGTTGGCCTGCGGACCCTGGATACTCAAGATATGACAGTCCCACACGGCTATCCTCAAATCTAAACCCTTTTTGGACCGGTTGCCGGAAAGGTGGTCGGAGCCCGCGCACGAACCGGTTGAGCGGAAGTCACTAATGTTAACAACTAAGAGCCGCTCAGGTCGCCGGAAGCCTGAGTTGCCAAAGAATTAACCCGGGTGACTGTCACTTCTGCCAGTGCCCGCGGTGAGAAGCTCCTTTCACACTGAATGAGATACGAACGCGGTTTTTTTTGGCAATCTAAGAACAAGCGATCAAAACAAAGACACGGAGGCAACCATGCGAGGAGTTGGCGACCATCGGTTTGTTCAACTAGTGCTGCTGGCGTCGCTTTTCTTTGGGACAACCGTAAGTATATTGGCCCAGGATGTCAGCTCCAACTACATGCCCGGAACCGACTTCACGAAATATCATAGCTATAAGTGGGTGAATATCGAGGGCGGGGCACATCCGAATCAGATTGTGGACGCGCAAATCAAGCAGTCGGTCGACTCACAACTGGCTGCCAAGGGTTTGACAAAAACTGACAGCGACAAAGCCGACCTGTTTGTCGGGTACCAGGTCGCGGTCGATCAGGAAAAGCAGTGGAATGGATATGGCATGGGCGGCGGAATCCGTTGGGGCGGAATGGGTACTGCAACCAGTTCCACAATCAACGTGGGCACTCTCGTCCTTGATTTGTACGATCCCACCACCAAGCAATTAGTTTGGACGGGGCACGCAACAAAAACAATGGATGCCAAATCCAGCCAGGAAAAGAACCAGAAGAATCTCGACAAGGCGATGGCGAAACTGCTCAAGAACTACCCGCCGGTGCAGAAATAAGGGAGCCAGTGGGTCGACGATTCGGATTTCTTGCGATCGCATAGATTTGCTGCCAAGACGACGCCCGCGAGGGCCAGTCGTCCTCTAGCTATGCTTTGAAAATTTCTTTCGCCGCCCCTACCGTATTGCAGTGGATGGTGACGGTGTCATCCACTCTCTGGGCGTAACCGCCGGCGTAGGTCACCATCACCGGAATATTGCGGGCGCGAGCGACGCGAAATACCAATTCATCGCGACGTCGCAATCCCTCAATGCTAAGTGACAGTCCACCCAGCTGATCCTCTCTATAAGGATCGGCTCCCGCGATGTAACAAAGCAATTCCGGCTCAAATTGTCGCAGGCCCGAGCTCAATGCGTTGTCCAGCCAAGCCAGGTAATCGTCGTCGCCAATTTCATCCGGTAAGTCGACATCGATCGAGGACGGAGGCTTCCATGCTGGATAGTTGTTTTCCTGATGCAGAGAAATGGTAAAAACGTCGCCGTGATGCGCGTTTCGCATCTTTGCGGGAATCGCGGCATTCACAGTCGAGGCACTGTGCGAAGGCAACGGCCCACCCGGAATTCTCATGCCCGCGAAAATCGCAGCCGTCCCGTTTCCCTGATGAACGTCGCAATCGACGGTCATGGCGCGCGTGATCTTGTCGTCACGTTGCAGTCGCCGAATCGCAACTGCCACGTCATGAATCATGCAGAACCCTTCGCCGTGATCAGGAAAGGCATGATGAAATCCGCCCCCAATGTTGAAGGAAACCCGATCTTTTAACGCCTGATTGGCCGCCAAAATCGAGCCGCCCGCCGCTAGCCAGAAGGCCCGTACCAATTCTGGCGAATACGGCACTTCCATCTCAAGCTCTTCGCGAGCCGACAGGGCTCCAGTCTTTAGTTTCTGAACGTACTGTGGCGTGTGAACCAGGAGAATGTCCTGATCGGTCGCCGGCTGAGGAGGCAGGAAGTCGGATTCCTCGGCTACGCCGGTTTCCAGCAACCGCTTATGGATGCGCTGATATTTTTCGGCCGGAAATACATGGGCGCCAATGGGAAGGTAGTAGTCATCGCTGTAAACAAGCTTGAAGGGCAGCATGGCCTGGAACTTCTATGATACTAGGTCTGCCGACGATTCGAACGTGAGGAGGATCAGCGGGGCGTCGCGCCGACAAGTCCCGCGCGGTGGAGGACTCCCTGAAATGCCGGGTCGTGGCGCACATTGTCAAACGCCCGCGCGATGAGAAGCGTACTCAAGGCCAGGTCGTGTTTGTCACAGGCGAGGTTCAGATGGCGTAATGAGTCATTGCGGTCATTGAGCAGGGAGTAGTCGGCCGCAAGAGTCAGATCGGATGCCAGGCCCTGGTCGTAGAGTTGTTGGTCGGCCTGCATCTTGCCTTGCAAGAGTCCTGGTCTTCCATGCATGGAAAAGCCCTTCTTCATTGCCGCAAGAACCAGGTCGGTGTTTGCGTCGTGTTGCAAGCGAGCCACCGTTTCCGTTTCCGTTAAATAAAGTGTGTTTTCATCGGCGAAGAAATATAGCTCCGCCAGATAACGATGAGGAGAAATGAAATCCGGTTCAGCCGTTTCCAATTGTCTCAGCAATTGCAGCGCCTGTTGGTGGTCGCCGGAGTGATCGAGGATGAATCCCTTATCGGCGAGGATCGCGGATGAAGAAGGATCCAGTTGCCGGGCGCGTTCGATCTGGTCCAAAGCTTCAGGCCATCGACCCAATTCCGCCAGAAAAGTGGCGTACCAGTGATGGGAGCGGGTGTTGTTTGGATCCAGTTCCAAAGCTCGCTTGAAGTGAGTTTCCGCGCCCGGTACGTCAAGCGATCCCCAGAAGAGAGCAAACGCTAGAGACGTGTGAGCATCAGCTGATTGAGGATCGAGATCAACTGCTTTTTGGGCAGCCGAGCGTGCCCGCGGAAAGGCTTCGCTCGCGGGCATCACGCTGTACTCGCGCAGTAGATTGTACGAATCCGCCAGGCCGACATAGGCGGATGCATAGTTGGGGTCTTGAACGATGGCTTGGGTGAACAAGTCTACCGCCCGGTCCAGGTCGCCGGGCGTCCGCTTGTTCCAGTAGTAGCGTCCCTTGAGATAGAAGTCCTGTGCCGCCGCGGTGGGGATGTGAGGTTCGACCAAAGAACTATGAGCGCGGCGATAGCGGAATAAACCGAACACGCAGCCGCTCAGCAGAGCAAACGGAACCAGCCATTTTGCGAGACTCGACAGACTTGAAGATGACTGGGTCCGGGAAGCTGGTGGTGCGACCGCTTGCAGCCGAGGCGCAGGTGGCACGACTTGTGCGCCGACTCTAGGAGCTGCGAGCCATTCGGAAAGTTCGTTTTCGTAGGCGAATACTCTTCCCTTGGAGCTTCCGGGAACGCGGTGGACGGGGAGGGCGTTCTCTTTCTCCCAGCGCCGCACGGTCCGTTCATCACGGCCAAGAAATGCCGCTATGGCTTTCCAGGAATCGAGTCGGCGGTCGGAAATCCGTTCTGGCGCACCCATGGGGTGAATGGTTCTTTCAGGCTCGACCCAAAACGTCCGATTATGTCCGGAAATACCCGGTCGTGTCCCTTGTTCGGGGGAGGGAAGACGCGTCAGTATAGCCTAAGTTTCAGCTAGCCGGAAGCAAAACAGAGTTTTGAATCAAGCCTGTTCCCACCCTGATCGAGTTTCGGCATGACAACTTGCTGGTAGCCAAGGCTTTGTACCAGCATGCCGCGACCGTCACAAGGAAGATCTCCGATTCATTGGGACCGACAAGCACATGGCACGACTTAGGTTTGGGGAGATCAGCGACGACGTTCGTTGATTCGGGGAGGGGCAGTCTCGCCTCCCCGACTTTGTGGAAAACCGGCGGTCATCGGTTTATGGGGCGGGTGATATTCGCCGTTTCAACATCGAGTACTTGCCGTCCTCGCGGGGCTTTAAGCGAACAATTCTTAAATGTGGCTCTGGAAGCGCAATTCAGGGTGCAAGTCTGGCCGGAATAAGGCATACTGTATGGCCTCGTGTGGGCCGCATACTGCCGATGCGAGTTACCGCCAGCTGTGAGCGGTCGTTCGCTAGTCAATAACTCTCGCAGAAAATCAAATGGAGGATGTGCGATGTCGATTGGATCTCAACCAGCTAAGAAGACGTGCAGCTACATCGGGCTTGCAGTTCTCACCCTAACCGCATTTCTCGTGATGGTTCCCACCCAGGCAGTTGCAGGGTCGGATATCACATTCAAGTTCACCTCGTTTGACTATCCCGGCGCTATTTACACTGCTGCCAGCGCGATCAACAAAGGCAAAGTCATTGTTGGCGACTACCAGGACACGAACGGTGTGTACCACGGCTTCGCGATGCTGCCAAACAAGACTTTTAAGAGCATCGATTTTCCGGGTTCCACCAGCACCCAGTGCTGGGGTATCAACGACAAGAACCACGTTGTCGGTCTCTATACCGATTCAGGTGGGGCGGAGCACGGATTCCTGTTCGTGGCACCGAACAAGTTCACCTCGATCGATTATCCTGGCGCATCCTTCACAGTGGCGTACGGTATCAACAACAACGACGTCATCGTGGGGACCACGATCGATCCCAACAGCGGTTCGCAGCTCGGCTTCGCTGAGACTGGCGGCAACTACACATTGATCAGCTATCCCAACGAACCGACGACACTGGCCTCGGGTATCAACGCGGCAGGCAACGTTGCCGGATTCTATATCGACAGCAACGGAATTGACCATGGTTTTATCCTGGCTAGCGGAAAATACACGACCACGGACTACCCCGGATCGTCAGGAACGGAAGCGGAAAAGATCAACGATGCAAACCAGATTTCTGGAGCCTATTTTGGTTCGAGCGGCGCCCTGAATGGATTTGCGGCTGATCCTGCCCACAATAAGTACATCACCATCGATGTTCCGAACTCGCCCTCGACAGTTGCTCGCGGTCTCAACAATGCGGACACCGTCGTTGGCCACTACACCGATAACACTGGAACGGAGCACGGATTCATCGCGGTACCGTAATCGGACGTTCCGAACGAGGTTGATTTCGGGGAGGCTTCGGCCTCCCCGTTTTCGTTTGTCAATCGCTGGTTGCCTGGGAGGGACTTTGTGCCACCCGGCGGAGTTTCACACCCCGTGCTTCGCGCCAGCCTTCGATAACGAGATACAGCACCGGAATGAAAAAGAGGTTCAGCAGGGTCGACATGATCATGCCGCCGAATACGGTTGTGCCTACCGAATGGCGGCCTTCCTGGCCTGCGCCGTGAGCCACCATAAGCGGGACTACTCCGAGAATGAAGGCGAATGAAGTCATCAGAATTGGGCGAAGGCGTATCCGCGCGGCTTCAACGGCCGCTTCGACCAGAGGTAATCCGCGCGCGCGTAACTGCTCGGCGAATTCCACGATCAGGATCGCGTTCTTGCTGGCAAGACCTACCAGCATGACCAACCCGACCTGGCAGTACACGTCGTTTTGCAATCCGCGCAGCCACTGAGCCAACAATGCTCCGAGCATGGCCATGGGCACCGCAAGCAGAACAATGAACGGCAACACAAAGCTTTCATATTGCGCGGACAGAGTCAGGTAAACGACCAGAACGCCGAGCCCGAAAAGGATGATCGTGGTGCGCCCGGACGCGAGTTCTTCCAGCGAGAGGCCGGTCCACTCATAGCTGAACCCCTGAGGCAGAACTTTCTTACTGAGGTCTTCCATCGCCGAGATGGCCTGTCCGGAACTGAATCCGGGAGCGGCGGCGCCGTCGATTTCTGCCGAGCGGAAGAGATTGTAGTGGCTGATGATCTGCGGCGAAGACGTCTGCGATATCGCAACCAGGTTGTCCAGGGGAATCATGGCGCCGGTATCGGAGCGCACGTAATATTCCTTGATGTTTCTTACCTGAGAGCGGAACTGTTGGTCGGCCTGAACGTATACGCGGTAGGACCGGTTGTTGAAGTCAAAGTCGTTTACATAGGAAGATCCCATGTAAACGCCCAGGGTGTCGGTTACCTGCTGGAGTGGAATATGCAGGCTCTTGGCTTTTTCTCGGTCAATGGTGACCAGGAACTGCGGGTCGCTGGCAGTGAAATCGCTGAACAGCCCGGTAAGTTCTTTGCGGGCGGCACCTTGGTGAGTGAGAGTTTGGGTGATTTTTGCCAGTTCTTCTAAGGTGTGCCCACCCTGGTCCTGGGCCTCGAACTGGAAACCGCCGAAATTGCCGAGACCATTCACCGCCGGCGGCAAAAAGGGGAGAACCATCGCGCCGGTAATTCCGAAGAAGGGGCCACGCAGGCGGTTCACGACTGCTTCGGCCGAGTGCTCCGCACCCTGGCGCTGCGAGTACGGTCTCAGGCCGGCAAAAATGATTCCGCGGTTGGCGGCACTTCCGCCGAAGCTGAATCCAACCACAGCGAAGATGTTCTCGATCTCCGGCGCCTGACGCATGATGGCGTACACCTGCTTTTCAACAGCCTTGGTGTATTCCGCGGAGGCGCCAGGGGGCGACTGCACGGCCACAATGAAATATCCCTGGTCTTCATTGGGCACGAAAGCCTTTGGCACTCGCTGGAAGATGACGTAGGTAAGGCTGAGCCCGGATAGAAACAGTACGACGGCAACCATGCGAAAGTGCAGAAAGGCACGTAACGACGCCTGATAGCCGTGCGTCAAGGCGGCGAGTACTTTGTCGACCTCGCGAAAAAACCAGATCTTCGTCCCGTGAGTTCGCCCAAGCAGCAGCGCCGATAAAGCAGGGCTGAGAGTCAGGGCATTAAAGGCCGAGATCGAGATGGAAAAGGCGATGGTCAGGGCAAACTGGCGAAACAAGATGCCCGTGGTTCCGGGAAAAAACGCCACTGGCACGAAGACTGCAACCAGCACCAGCGAGGTGGCGATCACGGCCCCTGTGACTTCCTTCATGGCCGCAGAAGCGGCTTTCACCGGATCGTGCTCACCTTCCTGGATATGGCGTTCGATATTTTCGATGACCACAATGGCGTCGTCGACAACCAGACCGGTCGCGAGCGTGATGCCGAACAGAGTCAGAGTGTTGATCGAAAAGCCCAGCAACTTTACGAAGGCAAAAGTTCCGATCAGAGAAACGGGGATGGTGACCGAAGGGATGATGGTGCTGCGCCAGTCTTCCAGAAAAACGAAAATGACCAGGATGACCAGGCCGATGGCCGCCAGCAGAGTGGTGAGCACTTCGCGGATGGATTCGCCCACGGCGTCCGTAGTGTCGAATGCATTCTGGTAAACCATTCCCGGCGGGAAACGTTTGGAGAGGCGATCGAGTTCCGCCAGCGCAAGGCGGTCAACCTCCAAAGCATTGGCGGTGGATAACTGGGTGAGCCCGATACCGACCGATTCGTGGCCGTTGTACATTAAGTCGGAACTGTAGTCCTCGGCGCCGAGTTCAGCGCGGCCTACGTCTTTGAGGCGGACCAGTGTGCCGTCTTGATTGGTCTTGAGAATGATGTTGTCGAACTGGGGAGCCTCACTGAGGCGCCCGACCGCGCGCACGCTGATCTGAAATTGCTGCCCCACCTGGCTGGGTGGCTGACCGACCTGTCCCGCAGCGACTTCGACGTTCTGCTCCGATAGTGCATTCACCACGTCGGTGGCCGTTAATCCGCGGCTGGCCATGCGCACGGGATCGAGCCACAGACGCATAGAGTATTTGCGCTCGCCAAAGACGAAGACGTCGGCCACTCCCGGCACGCGCTTGATCGCATCCCGGACGTACACGTCGAGGTAGTTACTCATGAAGAGCGGATCGTAGCGGCCATCGGGAGAGAAAACTGCCGCGCCGAACACGAAGTTGTTGGAAGACTTGCTGATGAAAATGCCGGTCTGCTTGACCGCTCCCGGCAAACGGCCCTGGGCGGCATTGACGCGGTTCTGAATATCCACCATCGCGAGGTCGGGGTTACGGTTCAGGTCGAAGGTTGCGGTGATGGAACTGGAACCGTCATTGCCGCTGCTGGATGTCAGGTATTTCATCCCCTCAGCACCATTGATCTGCTGCTCGAGCGGAATAGTTACGGCGGACTCGACGGTTTGCGCGCTCGCCCCGATGTAAGCGGAATTCACCGACACTTGCGGCGGCGCAAGGTTGGGAAATTGCGCGACCGGAAGGCTGGGAATGACGACTGCGCCAGCCAGGATAATCAGCAGAGCGCAAACTGTGGCGAACACCGGCCGATGGATGAAAAAGTTAACAAACATGGACAAGACGATTCCCAGTTACGGGTTTCCCGAGTGCCCGATCAAATCAGCGAAACCAGAGCCGGAAACTCGAAACCTGAAACCGGAAACTAGCTTTGCGGCGCCACCGGCGCACCGTCGACCAGCAACTGGGTGCCGGAAACGATCAGTTTGTCGCCGGGCTTGATACCCTCCAGCACCACAAAATCACTTCCGACCATTTCACCGACGCGCAGTGGTTTCTGGCGCGCGACGAGATTCCCGCCCTGGTCCTCTGCGACGAATACAAAGTACTGCCCGCCCAAGCGGGATACTGCCAACACCGGAACGACGGTCGAGTCTTTTGTGGCCCAAACGATGCGCGCACGGACGAACTGCTGGTTCCGCAATTTGTCCTCGTTATTGGCGATGCGTGCCTTGACCAGCACGCTTTGTGTCGTGTTGTCGACCTGCGGGGAGAGGAAGCCGATTCGAGTGTCGCTCACTACATTGCCGGCGCCATCAACGATCTGCACCGGCATGCCTATCTTCAATTGCGTAGATCGCTCGATGGGGACATAGATGTAGGCCTCGAGGCTGCCGGGTTGATCAACCGTGGTCAGGGGGGTGGTGTTTGTAACCCGGTCGCCAACCCGCACGGGAATGTCGCCAACGATGCCGGTTCGCGGTGCCACCACATCGTAGTAATGAAGCTGGACTGTCTGCTCCCGAACCTGTGCGTCGAGCGCTTGCAGTTGTGCCTGGGCGGCGTCGAGTGCCGCCTTAGCCTGGTCGAGATCCTGTTTGCTGACAACCTGGGCCGAGTAAAGTGCGCTGGTTCGCTCATAGTGCTGCTCTGCCCACTTCAAGGTGGCCAACTGCGCAGCCTTTGCATTCTCCTGGCTATTTACGGTGGCTTGCTGCTTGGCGGGGTCGATGCGCATCAGCACTGCGCCACGAGCCACGCGGTCTCCGGAGTGCACTCGAATGTCGATAATCTGCCCTTCAACTTGCGGCATCAAGATAGCGGAGTCACGGGACTTTAGAGTTGCGACGTACTCGCTGGAATCGTTCACGGGAACGACGCGAGCAACCTGGATCTTTACCGGAATGCTGGGGACAGACTGGTCGCCTTTCACTGCGGTTCCGCTGCATCCTATGGCAATCGCGGCGAGAAGTAGCGTGCAGCCGAGAAGCCTTTTGCTGTCTCTGCTACATTGTTGAGGCATGAAAGCCTCACGCAGTTTTGCGAGCGATAACAATGCCGGCATCCACCCCAAGATTTTGCAAGCTGTCAGCGCTGCTAACCGCGGCCATGCGGTTGGATACGGCGATGACGCGTACACCGAAGCCGCGGCTCGCAAATTCAAGCAGCAATTTGGGGCGGACGTCGAAGTCTTCATGGTTTTTAACGGCACAGCTGCCAATTGCCTCAGCCTGAAGGCGATAACCCAGAGCTATCAGGCGGTCATCTGCACCGAGGCCGCGCACATTTACACCGACGAGTGCGGCGCCCCGGAGAAATTTACGGGATGCAAGCTGATTCCTATTGCCGCTCCGGACGGCAAACTTACGGTCAAAAGTGTAAGTCACGCCTACCACGGCGTCGGTGACCAGCATCACGTCCAGCCGAGAGCGATTTCGATCACTCAGGCCACGGAGATGGGCACGCTTTATCAGCCGACAGAGGTCCGAGATCTGGCCCGGTTCGCGCACCAGCGCAACATGCTGCTTCACATGGACGGCGCGAGGATCGCGAATGCTGCGGTTGCCTTGGGTTTGACGCTGCGCCAGGCCACGCGCGACCTGGGGGTCGACGTGCTTTCGTTCGGGGGCACGAAGAACGGCGCCATGGGTGCCGAGGCGGTGGTCTTTTTCGACAAAAAGCTTGCCCGGGACTTTCTTTATCTGCGCAAGCAGGGGATGCAGCTAGCTTCGAAGATGAGGTTCATCTCGGCGCAGTTTCATGCGCTGCTTTCGGGCAACTTATGGCGACGCAATGCGGAGCACGCGAATCGCATGGCCGACCTGTTGAAGGACGAGATCGGGAAGATACCGGAAGTGAAGATTGTCTATCCGGTCGAAGCCAACGGCGTTTTCGCGAAAATCCCTCGCCGGGCCATTGCGAAAATCCAGAAACGCTACTTCTTCTATGTTTGGAATGAAGAGGAGTCAGTGGTCCGCTGGATGTGCTCCTGGGATACCACGGAGGGTGATGTCCGGCAGTTTGCGAGGTTCGTGGCGGAGGCGGTTCGCTGAGGTAAGCGCCTCGAAAGAGCTATTGCTTTTTTAGTAATTCTTGACTAAATTTGCGTTCGCCGAAGGTGAAGTTGCGGGTTCAAGCAAGGAGTCGCGATGGGGAGAAAGTTATTCAGTCTAATTTTGGTTTGCTCGGCAGTGCTGTTTGCTCCTGGCTGCGGGCATGATCAGCAGTTGGTTTCGATTGATGTTGAACCCGCATCGGAGACTTTTGGCAGCGCCACTACTCCCGTTAACGAGAACGCCGGTTCAACAGCACAGTTGCGCGCGATTGGGAATTACATCCACCCGCCCGTTAGCAAAGACATCACCAGCAAGGTTACATGGGTCTCCAATACACCGGACTTAGTGACCGTCGACGCCTCCGGACTCTTAACCGCAACCGGCCTCGGTTGCGGATCTGCACTGATTTCCGCAACCGTACAAACCAATACCAGTGCCGGCGGGATAGACTCATCTGGAGCAATTGTGACTGGGACAGCGACAGCGAGTGTGGTTTGCTTTACAGGTCCGTGAGGATAAGTTTTAGCTGAGCAGACGGATCGCCACTAATCCTCACTCAGCAGTTTTTCAATACTTGGTTTGTGTTTTTCAACCTTTTCGGTCCTTTTGTCAGGAACAACTCTACCTGGCTTCGGGGTTCCGATCCTCTCCCTGGCCATCTCTTTGACAGCTTCGACGGCCCTGAATCGTTTCTGCTTTTTCTTGCGCGGCATGGTTCTCATCTTGCCATAGCTGCGCCCGGGTTTACGTGTAATAATCAGCATTAACATTTTGGCCAACGAACCGGCCAACGAACTACTGCAATGGACGAGCGCGATTTTTTTGACGAGCGACAGGAAAAGAAACCAGCCAACCTGAACTGTCCGCATTGCCAGCAATCCGGCGAGTACGAGATCACCTGGCTGGTGCGCACCAAGAAAAGACAACTACCCGGCCGTGCCGATGATCGTGATCGTGCCAAATTTGCGAAGGCGCGATCCTACATGCTCCGCAAAGACGATGTGATGGGTTGCAAGAACATGCGCTGTCGCAAGCGCTTCGATATCTCTGGAGTGCAATCGGTCGTTTTCACGGAATAGCTTCTAGCTCTTAGCCATTAGCTTTTGGCCTTTAGCTAATACTCGGCTACCATTCCAGTGAGGTGAAGCTAGGATTACTTCCTGATGCCGATTTTACCTGGCTCGGTTTGGGTAGAGATTATCGCCTTAGCATTGGGCGTTTCGCTGATGGAAAGCGCGGTAACTGGCAAGTTGCGCCGACGTAATCGTCCTTGGTCGGTTCCACTCAGACTCAGGCCGGTATTTGGCTTCGCCGGATTCGCATTGCTCTCACTTGCTATTGCGGATTTTTTTCGAAGACTCCTTAAACCGTAGGGGTAGCAGAGATAAAGCGGTTAGCGAACTCCTCCTCGCTCATTTATACTTTCAAGTTTGCCCCTCATAGTCTGAAGCCATCAGTGAAGGAGTGGTTCTTTGAAGATTCTGGTCTGCATGAAGCAGGTGCCGCAGAAAGACGCGCCGCTCAAGTTGAACGAGGCGGGCACCTGGATCCGCGAAGACGTTTCTTACGAAGTGAACGAGCCCGACGCCTACGCGCTCGAGGAAGCGCTGCGCCAGAAGGAAAAGCATAGCGGGGAAGTGGTCGTAATCACTTCGGGCCCAGCGCGCGCCCAACAGGTGTTGCGCGAGGCGCTGGCTAAAGGTGCAGATCGTGCCATTCACCTCGAGGATAATGCGTTTGTAGGTCTGGACGCCTTTAACACGGCGCAAGCTTTTGCCGCCGCGATCAAAGATGAAAAGTTCGATCTCATCTTTACTGGCCTGCAGTCGGACGATTACGGTTACGCCCAAACCGGCGTGATTCTCGCCGAGCTTCTGGGATGGCCACACGCAACCATCATCATGCAGATTGAGAAGAACGAGACGGGCATCCGCGTAAAGCGCGAGCTCGAAGCCGGATACTTCCAGTTTGTCGATATGCCGCTGCCGGCCGTGCTGACCATTCAGTCGGGCATCAACAAACTACGTTACGCGACGCTGATTGGCATCAAGCAGGCGAAGAACAAACCCCTGCGCAAAGTGACCATGGCGGATGTGCAGTCGGCGGTCAAAGGCAATTTGCAGAAGATCGAGCGCCTTTATGTCCCGCAAAAGACTAAGCAAACCCAGATGATCGAGGGACCTGCGGCTGAGGTCGCGAAGAAATTGGTGGATAAGCTGCGCAACGAAGTGCGGGTGGTCTAGGCTTCTCCGGTAGCCCTGACAGGCATCATAAGGACGCTATGTCAGGCATAAAGCTGGAACGTTTGGAAGAAGAAGGCATGGTGGAGCGGAAGCGCTCCGGCATGGCGTTGATTACCGTAGGCAAAGTTCTGCTGTGGATGGATTTTCTCCTGCTGGCGTTTGTGTTTGTCGGCTTACGCAGCGGCTCGCAAATGTGGATGTGGTGGGTGATAGGAGAAGGAATTCTGGGCCTGTTGCTGATTGAGATCGGCACGCACCGCCGCGGCAGCCTAACGAAATAGTAGCTAGGAGCTGGTAGCTGGACGCATTCTTATGCCTGACACAATTCTGGTTGTAGTTGAACAGCGCGAAGGGAAGTTGAACCGCGTCTCGTGGGAGACGCTTACCGCAGGCCAGGCGCTTGCCGCCGAAACGGGTTGGACACTCGAAGCCGCTGTGGTTGGCGCCGGCGCGGCGCAAATTGCCGCGGAAGTCGCCGGCAAAAAGGTTTCGAAGGTTTACGCCGTCGAGTCACCCAGGCTCGAGCCATATACGCCCGACGCCTTCGCAGCGGCCCTCAAGCAATTCATCGAGTCGAAACAGCCGAAGCTGGTGTTGATGCCGCACACCTACCAGGTTCGCGATTTTGTCCCCAAGCTCGCAACGGCGATGGGGCGAACTGCCATCAGCGATTGCATCGGTTATAAGAAAGACGGCGACAAGCTGCTATTCAGCCGCCAAATGTTTCAAGGAAAGCTTGCTGCAGACGTCAGCTTCGCATGCGATGCGCCATGGTTCGTGACGTTCCAGAACGGTGCATTTCGCGGAGATAAGGTGGAAGCAGGTGCGAGCGCGGCACCAGTCGAAACTGTCAATGCGCAGATCGCGGACGGCGTGGTTCGAAACAAGCCGCAGGAAGTCTTCAAAGAAGCCAAGCAGGCCGTCGATCTTACGCAAGCTGAAATCATTGTTTCGATTGGCCGCGGAATCAAAGAGCAGAAGAACATCGAACTGGCGAAGCAGTTGGCGGAAGTACTTGGCGGGGAAATCGCAGCCTCACGGCCAATTTGCGATTCGGGATGGCTACCGATGGATCGCCAGATTGGATCGTCAGGCCAGACGGTTGCGCCGAAGCTTTACTTGGCTTTAGGTATCAGCGGGGCGATCCAGCATATTGTCGGCATGAAAGGCTCGCGGACGATTGTGGCCATCAACAAAGATTCAGAGGCGCCGATCTTTGAGATTGCCGATTACGCAGTCGTGGGCAATCTTTTCGATATCGTGCCGCCACTGATTGAGGAAGTGAAAAAGGCAAAGGCAGGAAGTTAAATTCAAGTTTCGAGTTTCAGGTTTCAAGTTTCAAGAAACAGTGAGTCACTCATACAAAGACTTAATCGTCTGGCGGAAGTCGAAGGCGCTGGCGTCCGAGATCTATCGAAGTACCGAACCGTTCCCGAGAACTGAGCAATATGGTCTGACTTCGCAGATCCGACGCGCTGCAGTTTCTGTTGCCTCAAACATTGCCGAGGGGCAAGGCGGCTGACCAAGGGAGAGTTCCTGCAGTTCCTGGGGCACGCCAGAGGGTCTTTGCTGGAAGTGGAAACACAGCTGGCAATCGCTGTTGATTTGAACTATTTGAGTGAAGCTGATTTTTCAAGACTCGAACTCAGAATTTCCGAAGTTGCCAAGCTTTTGAATGGACTGATTGAGTCTCTTCGTACTCGGGCAAAAGCCGCTGGCGCTTGACTGTCGTTTACTCGAAACTTGACACTGGAAACTAGAAACTGATGTTGGTCTTTCGCAAACCGATTGAAGGTATCGAGCGTCCGCAGATGCCGGCTGACGTTGTCATCGTTGGCGGCGGGCCTGCTGGCATGGCGTGTGCGTTGCGGCTTTCGCAGCTTATTGACGCGCACAACGCGGCCAATCCCGACTCTCAGCTCAGTAAGGAAAATATCTACGTACTCGAGAAGGCGCGGGAGATCGGCCAGCATTGCCTCTCCGGCGCGTTGCTCGATCCGCGCTCCATGCGCGAGTTGCTGCCTGGGTTCGAGAAAGAAGCTCCACTCGACGCGGAGGTCAGGAAAGAGTCGGTCTATTTCTTCACCGAGAAAAGTAAATTTAAGTTTCCCATTACGCCGCCGCCATTACGTGACCATGGCAACTATGTGATCTCGCTGAACCGTTTCGTGAAATGGCTGGGCAGCAAGGTGGAGGAGACCGGGATAACAATCTTTACTGGCTTCGCGGGATCGGAACTGCTCTACGACGGAGACCGCGTTGCGGGCGTGCGCACCGATGACAAGGGCGTAGATAAAGAAGGTCATCAGAAGTCGAACTTCGAGCCGGGTTATGATTTGCAGGCCAAAGTGGTGATTCTGGCGGAGGGCACGCGCGGATCGCTTACCAAGCAACTGATTTCGAAATTCGATCTGATGAAAGATCGTAATCCGCAAGTCTGGGGGCAGGGCATTAAGGAATTGTGGGAACTGCCGGCCGGTCGCCTTGCGCCGGGGGAAGTCATCTACACTATGGGCTGGCCGCTGACCACGAAAGAATATGGCGGGGCCTGGATTTACGGCGGCAAAGACAATGTTGTGTCGATGGGCTTTGTCACCGCCCTTGACTACCCGGACCCGCGTCTTGATCCGCAAAAAGTGTTGCAGGATTTCAAACAGCATCCTTTCGTTGCCAAGCTTCTCGAAGGCGGCAAGATGATCCGTTACGGAGCCAAGTCATTTCCGTACAGCGGCTGGTGGGCAATTCCGCCGGTGGCGGGGAACGGCTGGATGATTCTTGGCGACTCAGCCGGGTTCTTGAATTCGCAGCGGCTGAAAGGAATTCATCTCGCGATCAAGAGCGGCATGCTGGCGGCCGAAACTGCGTTCGAAGCGCTGAAGAAAGACGATTCGTCGGCTGCGATGCTCGGGCAGTATCAGAAGAAAGTCGATTCAAGCTGGATCAAAGAAGAGCTTTGGAAAGTCAGAAATTTCCACCAGGGATTTGAGCACGGCTTCTGGGCAGGGATGTTCAACGCTGGGATTCAGCAAGTCACTGGTGGCCGAGGGCTGAGCGCGCGCTATCGCAACACATCAGGTTATGACCGCATGCAGAAATTAGGCTCGCTGCCCGCAGATGGCGGGGTCGAAGCGCATCTCCTCGGGCCTGCCAAGGGCGACGGCAAGCTGACCTTCGATAAGCTCACTGACCTGTATCACTCCGGCACGAAGCACGAGGAAGATCAGCCGTCGCACCTGGTCATTCACGATACCAATGTTTGCAACGTGCGCTGTATCAAGGAATTTGGCAGCCCATGCCAGAATTTTTGCCCGGCAAACGTCTATGAAATGGTGGATGACCCGGAGCAACCGAACGGCAAACGCATCAGCTTGAACCCTTCAAATTGCGTGCACTGCAAGACCTGCGACATCGCCGACCCGTACCAAATCATCACTTGGGTTCCGCCGGAGGGTGGCGGCGGCCCGAATTATGATGGGATGTGACCGCGCTAAAGACTTTCGCCGCGGATTTGCGCGGATGAACGCGGATAAGTCATTTCGCCCAGTTTTCTACCTTTAAGCCTCGTACCCGCCGAAATTCTTTTTCGTTATTTGTGACCAGCGTTAACTCCGACGCGAGCGCGTGCGCGGCAATCCAGAGATCATTGTTCCCGATCATCTCGCCTTTTGATGCTAGCTCCGCTCGGACGGACCCATATGCCAGCCCTGCATTTTCTGGCAGCGGAAGCGCCGGCAGCCACTCAATGAGCTCATTCAGTCGTTCCATTGCCAGCGCGCGTTGCTGGCTTTTGGACGCGCCGAATACCAATTCGCCATAAGTGACGACGGAAATCGCTGCCTCTCCCTGTCGTAGAGAACGAAAATGCTGCAGAACTTCCTGTGGTCGGTTTTGCCGAATGTAGATGCATATGTTGGTGTCGAGCAAATAGCGGGCTTCCATCTAGAGACCCTTCCGCCGTTGTGGGCGGTCTTTTTCACGCCCCGGGATCGAGAAGTCCTCGGGCAAGCCCGCCAGAAGGTCGAAAGCCCGAACCATGTTGCCCTTCTTTTCGCGCAGGACGATTTCATCTCCGCGGCGGAAGATTTCAACTTCTTTGGCTTTCAATCGGAACTGCTTTGGCAGCCTCACTGCCTGGCTGTTCCCCGATCGAAAAACTCGTGCGGTTCCCATTGCGTGACCTCTTATCGGTGTATATACATACAGTATACACTACCCTGCAAATCGGTTAGAATACCTGCGTTTTACGGCAAGACGAGCCGAAGATACGAAAGGGATAGCCAGATCACGATGAGAGTTATTGCCCGAATTCTGTTGCTTTGCAGTTTTGCATTTCTAGCAACCATAGTGTCTGCCCAGGACGAACCTCCGCAGGACGCTGAGGGCTGCAAGGACTCGCCGCTGATCGGCCGCATGGCTGGCGGGACCATTCACAGCTGCGACTATAAGGAATTTGAGCAGGCCCAGATGCCCATCGATAAAGATGGGAATCAGAAGACCATCGAGGGCGAGTTCCATTCCTGGGACTACGGTACTCGCGACGGCGTCAGCGAAATTCAGGTCTTCCGCAACTTTGAGGCCGCGCTCAAGCAGGGCGGTTTCACCATCGTATTTGAAGATTCGCCGGGAACGATCACGGCGCGCAAAGGAAACACCTGGTACATGCTCGATAACCGAGGCAGCTTCTACTACCAGACCATCGTGACCGAGAAGGCGATGACGCAAGAGGTCACCGCCGACGCTTCCAGCCTCGCCGACGAACTCAACAAGTCGGGGCATGTGGCCGTCTATGGCATTCACTTCGATACCGGCAAGGCCACGATCCAGGCGGATTCGGAGAGCATTCTCGGTGAGATTGTGAAGATGATGCAGCAGAATCCCGATATCAAGTTGAGTGTGGAAGGACACACAGACAATGTCGGTACGGCCGCCAGCAATCAGGCGCTTTCGGAAAAGCGTGCGCAGGCTGTGGTGGCGTGGCTGACTTCGCACGGAATCAATGCCTCGCGATTGAAGTCCAAGGGCTGGGGTCAGACCAAGCCTGTCGCTGACAATTCGTCGGATGATGGCAAGGCCAAGAACCGCCGGGTTGAACTGGTGAAAATGTAGCGGAACCGCCGGAAATCTGCGGCATCTATAATGAGAACAGTGTCCGGTCTACTGTAGCGGCATTCGTGGCAGCGGAGGGCGTGACGCCCGCCGCACAGCCGGCGGGACGCCGGCGCTACATTCTTTTGCTTCTCATCGACAAATTCGGCCGCGCCATCAGCGATCTGCGGATTTCTGTTACCGACCGTTGCAACTACAAGTGCGTCTACTGCCGGACGGGCAATGAGGGCGCGCTCTATGGCGATCTGCCATTCGATGACTACCTGCGAATGGCGCGTATTCTTGCAGGGCTTGGAATCAAGAAGGTTCGGATCACCGGCGGAGAGCCGTTACTCCGTGGCGGCCTGGTGGACTTCATTCGCGATCTGGCGCAGTTACGCGATCTGAATGGCGATCCTCTCGATCTGGCCCTGACTACTAATGGCCATCTGCTTGCCGATTCCGCGCAGGCGCTGAAAAAAGCCGGCCTCAATCGAGTCACCGTCAGCATGGATGCAGTTGACCCCGATCGCTTTGCTCGCATCACGCGCGTGCAGAATGGATTCGACAACGTGCTGGCGGGGATTCGGGCTTCGCGGCGTGCGGGGCTGTGGCCGGTGAAAGTGAACTGCGTTCTGATGCGCGGATTTAACGAAGATCAAATCATTCCTTTCGGTATGTTCGCCCGCGAGGAAGGAGTGGTGGTTCGCTTTATTGAATTCATGCCGCTTGAGGAAGATCGGCTGTGGTCGCAGTCAACGGTCGTGACACTGGATGAGATCGTTCAGCGCATGGCGGAGTACCGGCCGTTGGTGGAAATTCCTCACGCTCGCAGTGAAACCGCCCGGCGCTATCGCTTCGAGGATGGCATCGGTGAGATCGGCATTATTGCCCCGGTTTCGCATCCGTTCTGCGGGCACTGCAGCCGCATTCGCATCACCAGCGACGGCAAGATTCGGACTTGCCTCTTCTCAGTGTGGGACCACGATCTGCACGAACTGATGCGGCGTGGCGCATCTGACAATGATCTGGTCGAATTCATCCGTGGAGTAGTGGATAAGAAAGAAGAACGGCATCACATCGGTGAGCCGGACTTTGTGCCGGCGTCTCGCACCATGGTGCATATTGGTGGTTAAGGCGGCCACGGATTTACACGGATCTATACGGATTAAGGCTTGGGTAGGTCTGCTGATTTTCATTCTTCTGTTTGCCGCACACGCCTTGAACGCTCAATCCACCTACCTCGGTTTCGATCGCAACGACTATCCCGGCGACGCCAATCTCAGAGCGCTCCAACAGACGTTTTCTTTTTCCGGCTACTGGCTCAACAACCCGCCCGGAGAAAAGGCAAACACATGGGTAGGAAAGCGCCCGACGCTCGAATCAGCTGGGTTCGGGTTCCTGGTGCTGTTTAACGGGCGATTGTATGCAGAACTGAAGAATGGGAAGCACGCGACGTCGATGGGACGTTCCGACGCACAGGCAGCCACTAACGCCGCCAAGCGCGAGGGATTTCCCTCAGGCACGGTCATCTTTCTTGACCAGGAGCAGGGCGGCCGCATGTTGCCAGAGCAGAAAGCCTACATCTACACCTGGGTTGATGCGGTGACCGCTGCAGGCTTTCGGGCCGGCATCTACTGTTCCGGGATTGCGGCTCCCGAGGATGGCGGCGGCAGCGTTGTTACGGCTGATGACATCCGGCAGAATGCCGCCGGGCGCAAGATTGTTTATTTCGTGACCAACGATGCCTGCCCGCCGTCACCGGGCTGTGTCTTTCCCAAGCAAGTCCCTATGCCATCGGCCAGCGGCCTCGCCTACGCTGATCTTTGGCAGTTTGCCCAGTCACCGCGCCGTCCTGACTTCGCCAGCGGATGCCACAACTATAGCCGTGACGGCGAGTGCTACCCTCCGGGACTTGAAAGTCAAAGGCTCCATGTTGACGTTGATGCCTCGACCAGCGCAGACCCTTCAAACGGAAGAGCGCACTAATCTTTCAACACGGCGCGGCGCCTCTCAGTTGCGCTCAGCACCGCATCCGGTGCACAATAAATGCAGGTTACTCAGGCGTAAGAAGGCGTGACTTTGGGGCACGAAAATAGTTGCCACTTCGCGCGGGTCTGAGCATCCTACTAGTTGTGAAGAATTGCTGACGGCTTCAACATCCCCGCCGGTTGGGCGCTTCAAAGCGCAGTGAACCGACTGGAGCCGCTGATAGCTTTCAACATCCCCGTTCCAGACTGAGCGAAGCGCGTGCACGGCACGCTGGCTTAGTGCTGGGGCTGAAGGCGAGAAAGAAGATGGCTACTGCAACTGCGGTTTGCGGTCTGGAAAATTATCTAGTCCTACCCGACCACACGATGGACGAGCGCATCGCGGCAGCACGCGAGGCTCTCGGACGCGATTGCGTGGTTCTGGGGCACCATTATCAGCGGGATGAAGTAATCCGCTTCGCCGACTTTCGCGGCGATTCCTACAAGCTCTCGCAGCAGGCTGCCGACGTTTCCGGCAAATATATCGTTTTCTGCGGCGTGCATTTTATGGCCGAAAGCGCCGACGTCCTCAGCCGGCCGGGCCAGGTGACAATTCTTCCCGATCTCAATGCCGGATGCTCGATGGCCGACATGGCCGAAATCACCCAGGTTGAAGATTGCTGGGAGCACCTGATCGCCGCGGGGCTTACGGAAGATTCGGGCAGCGGCGTCACGCCGATCACCTACATGAATTCCTCGGCGGCGATCAAGGCATTTTGCGGCGCGCGCGGCGGAGTGGTTTGTACATCGTCGAACGCGGCCGGCGCGTTTCGTTGGGGCTTCGAAAAAACTCCTAAGCTTCTGTTCCTTCCTGATCAGCATCTCGGCCGCAATACCGGCTACGCCATGGGCATTCCGCTGAATGAAATGGTGGTGTGGGATCCGTACATGATTAATGGCGGCTTGACTCCGGAGCGTTTGCGCGCAGCCAAAGTCATCTTGTGGAAGGGACACTGCTCGGTGCATCAACGTTTCCTGCCGGAGCACGTCGATAACGTGCGCAGCAGGTATCCGGGGATACGGGTGATTGTTCATCCGGAGTGCCGCTGGGAAGTGTGCCAGAAGGCCGATGGCATTGGTTCGACGGAAGGCCTGCTGAAGATGATCAAAGACGCTCCTGCCGGAACCATGTTCGCCGTGGGGACGGAAATTCATCTGGTAAACCGCATGGGCAAAGAGTTTGCGGCGCAGGGGAAGAAAGTGATCACGCTCGATGACTCCGGCTGCCTGTGCACGACGATGTTCCGAATTTCGCCGCAGCATCTTTGCTGGGCGCTGGAAAACTTAGTTGATGGAAACATCGTCAATCAGATCAAAGTGAAAGACGACGTGAAGCGCTGGGCGCGGGTGGCGCTGGACCGGATGCTGGAAATAGCTTGAAAGGCGAGCTAGGCGCTAGGTCGTCGGCAAAAAACACGCTCTAGGCTCCAGGTCGTAGGTCGTCGGCCTGGGGCCCGCAAAATCAGCAACAAAGCCGAGGATTTTAGCCTACGACCTAGGACCTAGGACACACGCGCCGATGCTAAAATAACTCTATACCCCATGGCCGACCGCACTTTTACCCTTGCTGAAGCCGAAACTCTGCTGCCGATCCTGGAATCGCTGCTGCGCACCGCTATCGACGGCAAGAAACTGATCGAAACCGTGGATGGCGAATTTCAGGAACTGGCGCATCAGGTGTTTCTCCAAGGCGGGACGGCGGTCAACATTGTTCACATGGCGCGCCGCAAGGCTGAGCGTGAGAAATCTATCCAAAAAGTAAAAGATGCTATCGCCGAAATCGATGCGACTGGCGTCCAGGTAAAGGATCTTGACATCGGACTGCTCGACTTTCCCTGCGAAGTCGATGGCCGCACGGTGTTGCTTTGTTGGAAGCTGGGCGAAAAGGGAATTACCCACTGGCACGGGGTGAGCGAAGGCTTTGCCGGGCGCAAGCCGATCGACGAGCGCATCGCCCGGGCCAAGCGGTCCCACTAGCCGCTCACCAACGCCTGCTTCCGAAGTACTTTCTCACCCCAATTGAGTTATACCTTCCCCACGGGCCGTTGTTACCAAGATCAGCTTTTCCCAGGTTGGTGTCGCGCGCGCCGAGGCGGTCGAATAAAAAGTGCTGCGTCACGCGGAATTCGAATCCTTTAGGCAAGTAAATTCCTACGCCCCAGGAGTGTTCGACGCCAATCGCGTCGAACGACCAGGTGTAAAGCGTCTGCGGAATATTTCTGCCGAAGAGAAACGACGGCTGCCCCCACACCATGAAGCGACGAAGCTGGCCTTTGCCGAACGGACGGACCTCCAGCAATCCCGATAACATGTAGCGGGCGAACATGGTGCAGGGCGCGTTCACGCCGCCATAGCTTCCGGCATTGGAGGCGCAGAGATTGGGATCGATTTCGTTGTGCGGGGGCGCGATCTCAAATTGTGCGTAGCCCCAGAGCGTGTCCTTGGGCCAAAAGAAACGGTCCTGAACATCGGTGATCGATTGATCTTTGGTAGGCGTCGTGGTCTGGGCGTGGAGCGTGCCACAAACTGTGAGGCACACCAGTAGAAACAAGAGTCGCTGCATTTCCCCTCCGCGATGGTTCGTTATCTTTTGGGTGGCTAGAAATTGTAATGCACTCGTCTACTGAAACGTCGAAAGTGATAGCACGCATATTGTGGCTCTTTCCCTTTTGCGGCTAGGTGATGTTTGAACAGTCACACGCCTGCGTGAATTGACTCACTGACGATTGCTTGCATAGGTAGTAGTTAGTGTTCGAAATCTGAAAGGCAGGTCTGACATGTACTGCATCTTAAAATGGGTGATCGCCATTTCGATCTTGCTTAGTACCCTGTTTTTTGTCGTTCCGTTTACTCTTGGACAATCAACTCAACCGAATATGCTCATGTGTGGTCATGATCGCCAATGGAGGCGGCTCGAATGCCAGTATCCCAAAGACAACCCACCTTGTTTTGGTGAGGTCGTTACGTCTGTGTGCTGGAGTGGGCAAAATCCGTATAGCGGTTGCATGCCTAATCCGAACGGTCTCCTTTGTTGCGGGCATCCTGATCCCTATACAGGGCTACCTTACCCAGACTCTGACGAATTCCAATGTAATCCCAATGGATTGCCAAATCCTTCTCCTGAGATGGTCAAAGCAATCAAGCAATACAGCCGCGAAGTATACACCTCCAATTGCCGAGGTGGGTACACTCCTTCCGGAGGGGCGGGACTATGATCGCGGCTTGTCGGCTGGCCATGCTGTCCTTGCTAATTCTTTCTAAATCAATGACCACCCTCGCGCGGGCTCAGATCGAACTTCAGCCCACGCAAGAACTCGCCGTACCGAATCAACCGGGAAGCCATGTAATCATGTCCCCGGTAAAGTGCGACACGGCGGGGGCGCTATACATGCAGCTACCCGACCCAAAGCACTTCTTGGCTGGCCCGTTGCTGAAAATCTCCAGCGATGGGAAGGACGTCGTTCGGTATTCGCTCGACTCGGTACCGGATATCAAAGAGGTGGCAGTAATGGACTTTGCAGTCGGTTCTACCGGCGAAGTTTATTTCCTCGTTTCTTCCAATGGCAATGCATATGTACTCCGTTTTGACAGGGATGGTACATACGATTCCACAATACGGCTCCGGCAAGACTTCGCCCCAAGCCGAATCGGGATCTTTGGAACAGGCGATCTTTTCATTAGTGGTATGAAGACCCGCTCTGCCGCGTCGAGCCAACGTGCGCCGGCATCTGCGTTGGTTAGCAGCCAAGGAGAGGTTTTGAAGTACATAATGCTCCGCCGAGATCTGAAATCATCTGCAAGGCAAAAGCAAAAATGGTCGAGTCAACTAAATGACAGAGACTTCGAGCAAGCGGTTACAGGTTCTTTCATCGAGTCGGTTGATGATGGCAACGTCTATGTTGCCAGACGAACTCCTAAAGGCCCTATTTTCGTTGTCTCTCCCTCTGGGGCCCTCGTGAGGACAATTTCATTAAAGCCTCCGACTAATGCAGAACTATCCGATATCAGAGTCAGTCATGGAAGGATTGCCGCAATGTTCGTGCGCAAAGGAGGCTCTGGAGGGATTGAACGAGTAATATTTTCAGTGATCGATGCTAGTACGGGTCGTGCGATAGCCGAATACTACCATTCGTCCGCTAGCCTCGGTGCCGCACTTGCCTGTTACGTGCCGAATACTTTCACATTTCTTGCCAGCGACGAGTCCTTGCGGATTATTCGCGCTGAGCCCCAATAAGTGCGAAGCCGTTGGACCCTGGGCGTTGTGAGTTGCATAGCGGAGGTAGTTTCTTCCATGCTGCCCGTGCTGGTGGCGGGAAGATCGGCGAGGTCACACCGGCGGCACTTAGCGTCTTTGCCGCCCCGGCAGAACCAACCAGCGTGAAGGCACCGATCTCAGAGCGCAGGGGCCACGCGATTTGCTTTTGCGGAGGACCAACGACTAACTGTCGGGAGGCCTCCTAAATATCGTAATAGAGCGCGAACTCATACGGATGCGGCCGCAAACGAACCGCATCCACTTCTTTTGTGCGCTTGTAGTCGATGTAGGTGCTTAGCAGTTCTTCGGTGAAGACGTCGCCCTTCAGCAAGAATGCATGATCTTTCTCTAGAGCCGTGAGCGCATCCTCCAACGAACCCGGCATCGATGGAACTTTCGACAACTCTTCAGGCCCTAAATCGTAAATATCTTTGTCGAGCGGTTGCCCAGGATCGATTTTGTGTTCGATGCCGTCGAGTCCTGCCATCATCATTGCGGCGAAGGCCATGTACGGATTGCAACTGGGGTCCGGCGGACGAAATTCCACGCGCTTGGCTTTCGGCGACGCCGAGTACATCGGAATTCGACAAGCAGCCGATCGATTGCGCCGCGAGTAGGCCAGGTTCACCGGCGCTTCAAATCCGGGCACCAAGCGCTTATAGGAATTTGTAGTCGGCGCAATGAGCGCTGAAAGCGCCGGGCCGTGTTTGATCAGGCCGCCGATATACCAAAGCGCCATCTGCGACATTCCGGCGTAGCCGTCGCCGGCGAAAAGCGACTTGCCGCCTTTCCACAAAGATTGGTGTGTGTGCATGCCGCTGCCGTTGTCCTGGAAAATTGGCTTGGGCATGAAGGTGACGGTTTTGCCGTACTGGTTGGCAACATTCTTGACCACATACTTGTAGAGCATCATGTGGTCGGCGGAACGGACGAGTGAATCGAACTTGAGATCGATCTCAGTCTGGCCTCCGGTGGCAACCTCGTGGTGATGACACTCGACCTGCAGTCCGCAACCGAGCAGCGTCATGACCATCTCGCTGCGCAGGTCCTGGTAGTGATCGGTGGGCGGGACGGGGAAATATCCTTCTTTAAACCGCGGGCGATAACCTTGATTGTTTTCTTTGCGGCCGGAGTTCCAGCGTCCTTCTTCTGCGTCAATGAAATAGAAGCCGTGGTTCTCGCGCTGATCGAAGCGAATATTGTCGAAGATAAAAAACTCGGCCTCGGCGCCGAAATATGCAGTGTCAGCCAGGCCGGTCGAGGTGAGATACAGTTCGGCTTTCTTGGCGATATATCGCGGATCGCGATCGTAGCGCTGCTTGGTGACGGGATCGATCACGTCACACACCATGACCAGCGTCGGCACCTCGGTGAACGGGTCGAGTAAATGTGTTGCCGGATCGGGAATCAGGAGCATGTCGCTTTCGTGAATCGCAGCCCAGCCGCGAATCGAGGATCCGTCCATGCCGAAGCCGTCTTCGAAGGCTTCTTCCGTGAGTTGCTCGATGGGATAGGAAACGTGGTGCTGCAGCCCAGGCAGGTCCGTAAAGCGCAGGTCGAGCATTTTAATGCCGTTTTTCTTTACGAACTCCAGGACGGTTTTGGGATCAGACATGAATGCTCCTTTTTGTGCCAATTAGTTAAGACGGAAAAATTCAAGTTTGCAGTCCTAGCCCTGTCTCAGGCTGTGACGCTGGTCACTACGAGTTGCAATGAAGAGACATTGAGAGGGACATCCGCCTGCTACAATTTCCCGCATCGCGAACATTGAGTGTAGAAGCCCAGCTGAAACTGGGGAAATTGATAGTTTTTATTAGCGGGATAAGGAACGCTTATTCGAAAAGCCGTCAGCTTTCAGCTATCAGCTCTCAGTTGATTCAGGCTATGCTTGAGCGACTAGCTGACAGCTGAAGGCTGATAGCTGTCAGCTGAAAACTGTTTTTATGGACTTCGATCAGATCGAAACTTTTATCGAGGTGGCGCGCCTGAGTTCGTTCTCGCGGGCGGCGGAGAAGCGTTTCCGCACGCAGCCCGCGATTTCTTCGCAAATCCGCTCGTTGGAAGAAGAAGTCGGGGCGAAACTGCTCGATCGGTCCGGCGGTAAGGTTTCGGTCACTGCAGCGGGCAAGCTATTTCTGAAGTTCGCTGAAGAACTCCTCGAATCGCGTAAGGCCATGCTGACGGCGGTGGCTGAGACCGAGCGCGTGCCGCGCGGCGAAATCGTGGTCGGAGCCAATGAAGGCACGTGCCTGCACATCCTGCCCGAGGTCTTCGCCGAGTTCAAGAAGCAGTATCCCGACGTAAACATCAGTATCACGCGCTGCGATTACGCTAAGATCCTGGAATCGGTCATCGACAATTCTGTGGACTTCGGTGTGGTGTCGCTGCCGGTGAACGACAATCGACTCACCGTGGTTCTGATTCATCGCGACGAGTTGGTCATTATTACGCCGCCGAAGCATCCCTTGGCCAGGCTCAAGTCGGCGACGATTGGCGAGACGGCAACGTACCCGCTGGTCGTTCCCAAAGGCGGGCATACGCGCGATGCTCTGGAGAATCTGTTCTATGAGCGGAAGTTGAAGCCGCGCTACACCATGGAACTGGATTCGAGCGAATTGCTGAAACGATTTGTGGCCGCGGATGCCGGAATTGGTTTCATTGCGCGTTCGAATGTGCTGGAGGACGTGCGCGCGAATGTTCTGGCGACGATTCCGATTTCTGACGCGGTGATTCGGCGAGACTTGGCGCTGGTCTTCCGCAAGGATAAAGCGCTGAGCCGGGCGGCACTCGCGTTTATCGATACAGCGGTAAGGATCAAGGGGGTCGACGCCGGGATTAGCAAGCGGTTGGAGTCCGGGAAATAGGGCTTCGCGGGGGGACAGCCGCCGGGACGGCTGGGCTACGTTAGAATCTAGTGAGTGAAAGTTCGTTTCCAACTTTTTCCAGGAATTCTTCTTTTTTCACTGCTGGCATTCGCACAGCCTAAGGCTGCCCCTAAAGAACTGCCGGATTCTGCTTACAAGCTGGTTTCGATCGGCGTGACCGGCAGCGAGCGGTTCAATTCACAAGATATTGCCGCGGCCAGCGGTCTCGAAATCGGGCAAACGGCTCACGAAGACGATTTTCAGCAGGCGTCGCGTCGCCTCGGTGATACCGGAGCGTTTCGCGAGGTCGCTTTTAACTTTAAGTACGCGGCCGAAGGCACCAAGGTCGAGTTTCAGGTAAAAGACGCTGAAAAGTTTGTGCCGGCACGTTTCGAGAACCTGGTGTGGTTTTCGACCCAGGAACTGCAGGACCAATTGCATGCGGCGGTAAGCCTGTTTCATGGAGAGTTGCCGCTCTCGGGAGCGTTGGCGGACCAGGTCTCCGAAGCCTTGCAGACAATGCTCATCCAGAAGAACGTGCAAGGCAGCGTGGACTATACTCGCGCCGGGCCGGACAATGCGGTCGATGCGATCGTGTATACGGTCAGCGGAGCACACATTGGGCTGCGAAACATCGAATTCCCTGGGGCTGACCCAGCGTTGTTGCCCAAATTGCAGGCTGCGGCGGACAAGATGCACATTCGGGAATATTCGCAGACGGTATTAACGGAGCAGGCCCATCAATATCTGTTGCCGGTGTATCTCGCTCATGGATATCTGAAGGCGGAGATGGGCGATCCGGAGCCTAAAGTCGTGGAGACGACCGAAGAGCATGTCATCGTCGATGTCAGTTTTGACGCCAAGCCCGGCCCGCAATATAAGTTGTCAGGGCTCGAGATCGTGGGCAATAAAATCTTCTCGACGCAGACCTTGCGGCAGCTGATTCATGCTCCTATCAATGACCCTGCGAATGTGGTTCAGCTGAAATACGACCTGGAAACTATGGAAAACCTGTACGGCACGAAAGGTTACATGGCGGCGAAGGTCACCTCGGAGCATCAGATGGACGAGGGGCAGCACACCATGGCGTGCCGCATCACCATTGTTGAAGGTGATGTCTACAAGATGGGCGAACTGGATTTCCACGGCGTGGACTCGGAGACCAGGTCCCGTCTCGAAAATCTCTGGACAATCCGCAAAGGCGAGACTTACGACTCCAGCTACCCGGCGCAGTTTGAGGAGAAGGCGTACAGGCAGATCGGCGCCCTGAAGAACGCGACCGCGGACACGCATGAGTCGCCGAACCCGCAAGATCAGACGGTGGACGTCACCATTCGTTTCGACGTCAAGCAATGACAACGGTTTTACAATTCGTTTATTCGATTTTGATAGGCTGATATTGAAGCAATTCAAATTCCTGAGGAGCTCGGTTCGAAATGAGATTTGATTTTGCAAAACTCAAGATTTCCGTAGGCCTGCTTGCAATGAGTACGCTGTGCGCCGTTCCAGCCGCGATGGCGGCCAGCCCGCAGACTTTTACCGGCACGGTCAGCGACGCCATGTGTGGCGCGAAACACATGATGGAGGGAAAAGGGGCAGATTGCCTGCGCGCCTGCGTGAAACAAGGTTCGAAGTACGCGCTGGTGGTAGGAGATAAGGTTTACACCCTAGACAGCAAAGATAAGGCGACGCTGGACCAACTCGACAAGTTTGCTGACCAGAAGGCCAAAGTGAAGGGCACGGTCGACGGGGACACGATTCAGGTCTCGTCGGTCGCAGCGGCAAAATAGTCGTTCAGCGGAATTGGTTTTCCAGCCGGAACC